>OHXU01000003.1_pt1 | contig 269536 bp, 234 predicted proteins | sample 1580091 | NCBI WGS metagenome assembly OHXU01 (sample SAMEA3882529, study PRJEB24775) | human gut metagenome | biome: human-associated habitat; feature: intestine environment; material: feces | place: Netherlands | collected 2009/2010 | reverse complement strand
CATTGTAAACGATTAATTTAAATCATGTCTAAGATATTTTCTTTGGACAGCAGTGCCCGAACAAATAAAAATGTTCATTAACAAGATTATTTGCCAATGAATTGATAGATAAATTGATATATTTGTAATCATAAGAGGTCTGAATACCATCTTCAGACATACTGAATGAAGCACTACCATTAGCCTGTAGTATTTTTCAATCGCATGGCATCATATCAACTGTGTAATGTCGTTTTCTGTAGAGATTCTTTTAAGAGTTTCCTCCATATCTTCCCTTGCATTGCCTCTTGCGCCCCAAGTATACGACAAACTGTAATGGCAGAAATATCATGATTCCCGCAGAAAAGATAGTTCTTGTATTCGCTTACAAGCATTCAGATTACGTTCTCACTCTCAATAATCGGCAACGTATTTATCTTCTACCTGTATGTAGTTGAGAATATCATCCTTTCTTGCATCCTATAGTACTAATACAGGTGTCTTGCCATACAACTTTTTAAAGTACTCAAAGTGTATGTAATTGTTCCTCTGTAATAAAATCACATCCATCTAAATAACAGGGAGTCGGCAATGAAACATGATGTGGTTTGTATACTTTTATGCTTTTAGATGCGTTCTTAAAATACATAACCTCTCTTTCTGTACATGGCGATTTAATGCTATTATCCGTCATGACATAAAGTAACATCTTGGATTGCTCCATTCTTAGTTCTAGAGCTTTCCACGTATCTTGGTTCTGATTTTGACGATTCAGCATTACTCTATCGTTTACCCAATCAATGTATACAGTCTTCCCTTGCTGATTAAGGAGGACCTTAAGTTGTAAAAGTTCATTAACATCAAGTGAGCTATGTGAAAGGAATACATCATATTCCTGATACAACATATGTTGATTGGCGTATATAAGCTGTATTAATTCCGTAGGATTTTTCTGTATATCAATCGGTTTTAGCATTGATAGACGTCTTTTACCTTTACGTTTCTTTGACAACCATGGATTTTCTCCCAGTCTCTGAAGGGAATAAAAGGCCATTTCGCGAAGATCGTCATTTTTCTCGCATGCATTTATCTTATTCAAGAACTCTATTGTTTCATCACATCGGAATTGAGTTGCCTCTAGGAGTATCAGATAACGTGCATTGATGTCAAGAGGAGAAGTTTTACGCGTCTTGAAATATGATTTGATAAGTTGTTTGACATATGGAGGGCAAACCTCTTGAACAAAAACAAGATTTGAAGCGAGTTTATCATTACGCTGCCTTTTCTTCTCTTGCCCTTTAAGGACTAAAGATTCGTACTTATTATGTCTATCTTGTTCATTCAAATATTTAGATAAAGAGCGCATATGAACAGCATGTTTTAAATACTGTTCAGGAGTATAATATGGGACTGTACGAAGCCCTTTACGGCTTCGCCGATAAAAATCATTTTTCTGTTCATTACAATGACGTACAATATCCTCCCATTGACACGGATAGCACTCTTTAAATGCAGACAAAAAATCCTTAAAAGAGAAATTCTTTGGCATAACCTCAAATAACTTTTCAGAAATATGCTTTAGATGCAAGTTTTTCCTGAAAATCATATCTCGATAAGTCTGCTTGCGGTAATAGATAGACATATATTCAAATGCTTATTTATTAACACTAAGATGTAGATTATATGAATCATTTTTCTCATAATCATCTTTAATTCGTTCTGCACGTTCTATTAATGAAGAAACATGAGATTTAAAGTAATCCCATCTAACCATAGGGATATAGTTATATTCACCATACCATATTCTAGAATTTCTCTGACAATCAACGACATCAGGGCATTTTCGATTGAATAAATTCTCTTTTATTATTGTAAACATCCAATCACGGACATACGTCGTACAGCCTGTTTCACAACATGCATTTGACTTTAATGCATATTCATAGTTTCCTTGTTTATCAGGTAGAACGACTGCTAGTATTGCATTTCTATGACTCTTCCTGTCTCCACGAACTGTTTCTCTTAATGAATAACAAATCTCCCATGGAATCCATTGCGATTTGTCATACTTTCCATTGTCTTTCATATTTGGAGATATCAGAACGATAGTAATAGATGTAGGAAAGATTCTGTCTTTTAACTCTTGCCAAATTTCATCTTCCGACCAATCAGACAAATCTTCTCCATCATGTTCTCCAAAGAATATATGATCCTCTGCTGCTAATAGTTTTTCTATCTCGTCTACATAATGACGTGCTTTAGTAGGAAAATGGCCAAACAAGTGTTGTACATCTTCATCCGCATACTTATAGGATACAAATACGTTTCTTGGCATAACAAAATTAAATTAGTTCCATATATTGATAACTATAGTAGCTACTATAATCATAAATAGCATAATTGAATAGACAGGATATACAGACTGATTTAACATCATACACTCTGTCTTTTTAAGTTTCATCTCGTTATCATCACTATCCATAAATAGTGGTCGAAAGTCGAAAAGAGCGTTCTGCTTTTTTTCTGCTAAATCAACTTCAGCTTCCCTTGAAAAATTCTTTAGATTGATGTATTGCTGTTCTCTATTACGCAAGGCTCGTTCTAAACGAAGATAATAAGCATCTATGTACCAGAACGCCAATATTGGGATTATTGATAAAAGCAACCACCAATCTAAATCTGCAATACTGCAACCAATTGCAAAAAAGCCGGTTACAATAGTAACTAGCCAAGTTTTGGCATTAGCACTATTCCCTGCCATTCTAGTAATGTTCTCCTGCATCATCTGAAGATATTGGAGATCTTCTGCGTCGTAATTTGCCATATATAATGTGTATTTAAGAATTCCAGCTATTGCTTATTGTATTCTCAATCAAACGTTACTATGTGTTTTTAACATATTCACTTGAATATTGATTGATTTGAATGTACTAATCGTATTAAGCTATATGTGCCTAAGGATGATTACTTTGAAAACTAGACCATTGCTTTCATGTTTTGCTTCCCAGACTATTTTTAAGTCGCATTCTGTGATTATAGAAATCAGTCTTCTAACTCTCTTGCGACTTCCGGGAAGTTGTCCTTAATGGTTCCTTTAATTCCTCCATGTATTGAATATTGTTTTATTTGAGTAACTTGCGTTTTCGAAAATTCATGCTCATCTTTGGAGTATAGTATAGGAATTGGCTCAGATTGATAGTTATTTAGTTGGTCAGAGGCCATATATCGAATCTCATAAGCCTCTTCAAAAGGTGTTATAAGATATATTCTTATCGATGCACTAAAAGCATATAGTGGTTGACGACTTAATTCGCCAGGTAAAACATATTTTGTCTCCCCTTGCCGTATTTGTATATATTCACTTTTGGGCTTTAATTTTATGTCTAAATGCTCTCGATCTTCATATATTATCATCCGATATACTTCTATGGGGTATGAATTATTTTTAATCTGGATCTTCAACCCCCACCTCGAATCATTTTTCAAACTTATCTGAACTTTCGGATATATATTATTTCCAACTTGAATACGTTCCAATTGATAATGTCTTGAAAATATCTCCGCCATTTGCGACAGGCTATCAATCTGCTTCTGGGTTCCTTTCTGATTCACCAGAACAAGGACAAAAGTAGCTGCTGTAGTCAATGCCCCCAAAGCCATTATACAATTAATTATAATTTCAAACGACATATTAATATGTAACAACTATTAAATACACAATGATAAATTTAAAACTGCTGCTGACGCAACCATTCACCCATAAAACGATCATAAATGATATACCCACAAGGAGTCTGATAGACTAGTTCGTTATTGAGCAACTTTTTCAATGAGGCACTAACGCTACTTGCGGCGCGAAGTCGATGTCGGCTGATAAAATCCCCCGCCAACACTTCTTTAACGCGGCCTTCCCGAGCTATGGCTTTCAATAGACGAATGTGTCCCGCAGAGTAAGCTTTCAGCAAATCCGCATACGAATAACTTTGTTCGGAAACGATCTGTTCCGTAGCATATGCCACCAACTCCTTATCCACATTCTGATTATAACCATACAAGCGATTAAGAAGGCACTGGATATACCAGGTATGTCCGTCAAATTTATCGTAAATCGTATTGAAAACCTCACGAGGGAGTCGCACGCCATGTTCTGCAAAGTGCTTGATGGCAAAACAAGCATACGCCTCACGATCAATGGGGCCAATGGTCAGCAGTTGCGTACTCTGGTAGAACGGTCTTTTAGACGAGGTGAACATCTCCTGCATCAAATGTTGCTTGCTGCCCGCAAAGATGAAGTTAATGTTAGGCAGGAACTGGATATAGGAGCGCAACAGAGCTTCTATCCCTTTCTCCGAGTATTCAGCAATCTGTTGGAACTCGTCGATGGCGATATAACACCGTTTCTCCGAGGAGCCCAGATAATCGAATATCTCTTTCAGGGTATTCTCCTCCTCTTGGGGTGCCACGTCAATTGTCACTTTGGGGACTCCGGTCAGCTCGTCAATGGTGAATACCGGACGACAACTGCGAATGAACTGACCTATGCGATTTAATGCTTTCTGAGGCGCGGTATCCAGTTTTCCTAACACTGTATTGGCAAACAATCGCACGAAATCACCCATAGACTGCGTGGAGTAGATATCCATATAGAACGTAACAATATCAGGCTCCTGCTCTTTCAGGCGATAAAAGGCATGACGAATCAAACCGGTCTTACCCATACGACGGGGAGCAATCAGTGTTACATTGCGCCCATTATGGAGCGCATCGAGAATAGTTGCCGTTTCCGTCTCACGATCGCAAAAGAATTCTGGGCTGTGGTAACCTGCTATCAAGAAAGGATTGTTCGGCTTCATATATTATGTTTATCTAATTATTACGCAATTATTAATTATCGTAACGCAAATATCGTAATTAAATATGAAACAGCCAAAGAATCCGCTAAATAATTTATAATCAAATGAAAAAGCGACTTTACCTTATCCCCGTATTCATATATACGTTCTTTGTTTTTCCCCTCTGTTCGGAGAGATTCGATTAAAAAATGTTAAATCTTTGATTTTCGCAAAAAAAAAGTAAATTTGGGGCTGATTATAAAAATTACACAAATTTTGAATGTTATGAAAAGGAGTCTGTATGTGCTGCTTGTGATGATCTTGTTAATGTCCTGTACGGGTAAAACAAATTACGTAATCAATGGACGTTCCAGTGATTTTGCTGATGGCAATAAGGTCTACCTTCTATACTTGGATGCCAACGAAGAGCCCGTATTTATCGACTCTACAGTGTGCAAAAATAATTCGTTTGTTTTTCGTGGCATTGCAGATACGATAAGGACAGCAATTGTGGCAGTAGTAGATACGTTGAAAAGCGAAAGTGGAAGAACTATAGATTTGATACTGGAACCGGGCAATATTTCAATCGAAGGGTTTGACCCTGAAACATATCTTCATGCTGCGACGGGGACTTCGCTAAATGATGTTCTTGACAGATTCAGCCGTGAAATGGTGGCGTATGTCAATAAACCAGATTCCCTGTTCCCTTTCATTGCCTCATATATAAAGGAAAATATAGACAACCCCATTGGCGGTTTCCTTTTCGACCGTTATCATTTCTCCATGCCGTGGGAGATGAAACTGGATCTGATAAACTCTATGTCTGCGGGGCAGAAGGCGAGTTATGCGGCTATCACTAAAGAAACGCTGATGCGAATTGAGCAAGAAAAAGAGCGTGCCGCCAAAGCACGTGAGTTGTTCCCGGGAAATCCCTATAAAGATTTTACGGGGAAATCGCCTTCGGATGAGGATGTGTCACTTAAAAGTGTTGTAGGGGATAACTCGAACACCTATGTCCTGCTGATCTTCTGGGCTTCATGGTGTGCCCCTTGCCGTGCCGATATGCCTATAATTGCAGATTTATATAATCGGTATCGTGACAGGGGGTTTGAGGTGTTTGCCGCTTCAATAGATGATAACCGCACGGCATGGCTTGATGTTGTCAAGGATTATTCACAGTGGCGGAATGTCATTGTCGGTGCCGACATACGTGAACTGTACGGGGTGGAAGGAGTCCCGGCACATTTCCTTATAGATTGCTCCACGGGGAAAGTACTCATTGCCGACACATGGACGCATCGTACGCTCGACTGGTGTGACGAGATTGTAAAATTGTTCGAAAAAGGTAAATAATAATACTGAAAAGAGATTATTTATTTTCCATAAGCCGAAAATGCGAACCTTTCAAAGTAGAAATGGTCATAAGGGGTGTTCATCCGGTCAAGCATAGAGTGAATACAAACGGCAAAAGAAGCATATGCGACATTGCTGCGCATAGCGCACGGTCTTGAAACTTTTTCTCATGAGCTTGTTGCTTGGTGAGAATGTTGACTCGCATAACCTAGCAATGCGTATTAGAATATACAAAGGTGCGAAGATGGATATTGCGTCATGAACATATATATAGCTCCGTGTTGGCGGGAGTATAGTATCCTTCCCAGTACCAGCCTAGTGGTACTGGAGTTTCAGCTAGCTGGTACTGGAGTTTCAATAGGGTGGTACTGCGGTTTCAGTTAATTGGTACTGGGAGAATAGTAGTATTGGCTTTCAAGAGGAGTAGTATGGAGGTAGCCAGGACTGTTGCGGAGAGTTTGGCGATGACATGTGCCCTCAGTCGTAGGGAAGGGGCGTGCCGCATTTCCTGTCGACTTGTTCTCAAACGCTTCCCAAGAATTGCCCTGCTGAGCACTTGCCAAGTGCTCTATATAATAGATGAGATGAAGCGCCGTGTCCGTTGTGGAAATATGTGACGCGGCCACAATCCAAGCGTCGAGAGTATCCGGCCACTCCTGGGAGGGGCGTGCATTTAGGACTGGCACCTAAATTCGTGGCTTCATCTATTACTTTGTGGAAATAATTGGCGGCATTACCGCGAATAAACATTATCTTTGCAGACGGACAACAGTCGCCATCTGGAAGAAATCCGTCTCTCTACAGCAGTATGAAAGCATATACCTATATAGACAAAGGCAGGTTTGAGCTTATCGACAAGCCCAAACCCGTGATACTCGAACCGACAGATGCCCTTGTACGCGTGACGTTGGGCAGTATCTGCACCAGTGACCTGCACATCAAGCACGGCAGCGTGCCCAGGGCCGTGCCAGGCATCACCGTAGGACATGAGATGGTGGGCGTGGTGGAAGAGCTGGGAAGTGAGGTCAAGGGCTTCCGAGAAGGAGACCGGGTGACCGTGAACGTGGAGACTTTCTGCGGGGAATGTTACTTCTGCCGGCATGGCTATGTGAACAACTGCACATCGCCGCATGGCGGATGGGCTTTGGGTTGCCGTATCGACGGCGGACAGGCGGAATACGTGCGCGTGCCATTGGCCCAACAGGGATTGAACCGCATCCCCGATGGCGTGACCGACGAACAGGCTTTGTTCGTGGGGGATATCCTTGCCACGGGCTTCTGGGCTGCACGCATCAGCGAGATTTCGGAAGAAGACACCGTGCTCATCATCGGGGCGGGACCCACGGGTATTTGTACCTTGCTCTGCGTCATGCTGAAGCATCCCAAGCGTGTCATCGTCTGTGAGCAGTCGGAAGAGCGCAGGGCTTTTGTCAATGAGCATTACCCCGACGTGCTGCTGACCGCCCCTGGGGAATGCCATGATTTCGTCTTGCGCCACAGTGACCACCAGGGAGCGGACAGGGTGTTGGAGGTGGCGGGAGGCAAGGATACCTTCCAGCTGGCATGGCAATGTGCCCGTCCCAATGCCGTCGTGACGGTTGTGGCTCTTTATGATGAGTCCCAGATATTGCCGCTTCCCCAAATGTATGGCAAGAATCTCATCTTCAAGACGGGTGGGGTGGATGGATGCGACTGCGAGGAGATACTGCGGCTCATCGAGGAAGGAAAGATAGACACCACTCCGCTCATCACGCATCGCTTTCCGCTGTCAAGGATAGCCGAGGCCTACGAGCTCTTCGAGCAAAAGCGGGACGGCGTGATCAAGATTGCCGTGACTCCATGATGGCGAACAAGACCCTGCTTTTCCGCCGTCCCATGAAAATACCCTAAGGAGGGGAGGCCATGTTCCTTCCTTAGGGTGTAATGGGGAATGTCTGGGGGTTGTTACTTCTTCTTCATCGTGATCTCGATGACACCGTTCTTGCCGTTCTCTCCATACTTGTCTGTGGCGGACTTGCCCTTGTAGACGTTGATGGACTCTATGTCATCGGGCTTGATGTGGCTGATGTCGGTGACATGCTTCCCGTCCACCACCACGTAGGCTTTCGATGAGCTGACGGGGCTGGCCAGCGTGAGTCCGCTGGAATCGCCTGTCGCCTTTCCCTTAGACGAACCATTGAGCTGGAAGGATAGGGGCATGTGGTATTTCACCTTCACGGCCTTGCCGTCCTGCTTGCCAGGTGTCCATTTGGGCATGCTGTTCACCACGCGCAGAGCCTCAGCGTCGAGCAGCGGATCCACGGAGCGCGCTACCTTGGCGTCGGACACTTGTCCGTCCTCGTTGACGATGAAACGTACAATCACCCTGCCTTGTATGTTCTTCTCGTGAGCTTCCTTGGGGTAGCGGATGTTCTCTTTCAGGAACTTCATCATCTCCGCGTTGCCGCCGGGGAACTGGGGCATCACCTCCACCACGTCATACACCTTGCCGTCCTTCTTGTCTTGCGGCGTGGTGGGGGTCTGCGGGGTCTTCGGAGCTTTCACCTCGGCCGTGGCAGTAAGGGCTTTCGTGGCGGTCTCGGGCACCTGCGTGGTCACTTGCTTCATGGCTGTCACCAGCGCGTCGCTTTTCTGGGCGATCTCTTGGGTCAGGGTCTCAGCCTTGGGGGTGGCGAACGCTACTAACGCTGTAGCGGCTACGGGAAGCACGGCAAGTGCCTTGCAGTGGTTCCACTTGTTGGATTTCGATTTTTTCATCATAGTAATACGGTTTTTGAGTGAATATTGATTAAGGTTGTTCGCGGCGGAGAAGAGTTTCTCTCCCGCTGTTTTGCGAATCAGGAACATTTGGTAGTCAGTGGCGTTGATGCCTGAGTCCAGCACGCTGCGGTCAGCCTCGTACTCATGGACAGTCTGCAGCTCCGACTTCAACAGCCACGCGGCGGGGTTATACCACTGGAAGACGATCAGCAGGTCGCATGCCAGGATGTCCCAGGAGTGTCGGGCGGCCACGTGAGCCCGCTCGTGTCGGATGATATACTCAGGGCTGTCGGCGTAATCTTTCTCGCTCATGACGACATTGCCCATCCAGCTGAATGGTGACACATGGTCTTTGACCACCACCACTTTCATGGTGCCATCGTTTTCCACGACGCGCCCTCCGCTTATCAATCGGCGCAGCGAGAACAGTGACCAGATTTCACGTGCCAGGAAGAACAGGACACCCAAGAGGTAGACCCCAAAGCATAGCGAGGTGACGCTGAGGTCCAAGGAGGTCGGTTCGTAGACTTCCGCACTGACCACCATAGTCTCCACCACGGCGAAGCCAGCCACGACAGGGGAGGGATTTGACGTGGAGACCTGCGCCAAGGGCAGTGACAGTGACAGCGCGCAGAGGCCCAGCAACACGAAGCGATTGTAGGCGAAAAACGTGTCTCTGCTGAGCAACAACTTGTAGACCAAGTAAAACGCCGTGAGGCAGAGGGTCACTTTCAGTGAGTAGATAAAGAAGATAGACATAGGCGGTAGAGGATAATGGGGTAGGGGTTACTGTTTCGGGTTGCTTTCCACTTGCTTGATAAGCTCCCGCAGGTCGTCGAGCGAGATCTTCTCGTCTTTCACCAGTGTGGACACCACGTTCATGTAGGAACGGCCAAAGAACTTGTTTACCACGTTGCCGAGCGTTCCCCGGCGATAATCATCGCGGGAGAGCTTGGGGAAGTACTTGTAGCAACGCTGGGTGATAGCCTCGTGCCCCAGGAAACCCTTATCCTCCAGGATATGCACCAGTGTGGATAGCGTGTTGACGTGAGGCTTTGGGTCATCGTAAAGGTTTTGCAGCTCCCGTATTTGCATCTCGCCATGCTCCCAATAATGGTTCATGATTTCTTCTTCTTTGTTGGTAAGCGGTTTCATATCACTTTTCTTTTAGGTTATTATTGTTGTTTCAAGTTTCTCTGCCGCAAAGTAACTAAAAGTTTTAGTGATAAGCAAGTTTTTCCACATTATTTGACTAAAAAATATAGTTATTTAACTAAAGTTATACGTTACAACTCTTGGGAAGCCATGAAAACACAGGTGGGCGAAGTGTTGAGAAGCCGTGGAGATGCCGTGACATATATAATGTCGAACTCATGTTAACTTGTTTCGCATGGCGATTTAAGTTCGTGAGTTCGACGAAAAGTTGTAGAGACGCATTCTTGCGTCTCAGCAAGCAAGATTGCCGAATAAAATCGCCTGTCGCGAAGACTTGGCAGCTGGCTGAGACGCAAGAATGCGTCTCTACAGTTTGGCAATAACAGGGCTGCGCACATAAAGTGGAATTCGTCGAACTCACGACGTTAAGTTATTTCGCGAGGGAAAACAAGTTATTTTCCTGGGCAAAATAACTTGTTTCGGAAAGATAGACTTTTTATTCTCCATACAAGAAGTAGTCACGCTCCTCCTTGCCCTGGATGCAGAAGTTGCGCAGGTCATAATAGCTTCCGTTATAGACGTTGAGGTCTACGTAGCCCTTGATGCCCGGCAACTTGCCCGCGTCGGTGTATTGCCAGAACCTCCATGCGCCCTTGTATTCCACTTTCTCTACGTAGTAGTGGGCTATCCAATAGGGATAGTCGTCGAACACGGGGGCGTTGAGGTAAGTCTCCTTGAATTTGTGATAGGTATAGATAATGGGTTTCACGTGGTATCTGTCTTCCACGATGTGGAGCCAGGTGAGCACATCTTGCTGGAAATCCTCCACGCTCTGCTCTTTGCGTTTGTGCTCTATGTCGAGAATGGGGGGCAGGTCACCCTCGGTCAGGTGTACCTTGTCCAGGAAATAGTAAGCCTGCGTGCGTGCGCTCGACTTGTTGCTCCAAAAATGATACGCTCCGCGGATAAAGCCGTACTCCCGGGCGTTGGCGAAATTGTCACGGAAGCGCTTGTCCAGGCGGGTGGAACCCTCGGTGCTTTTAACGATGACAAAGCGCAAGGGGTAATCCATTATCATGGCGTTGCTCAGTTCTTCCCAGTCTATCTCGCCCTGGTAATGGGATATATCGATGCCGTGTATCTCAAAGCCTTCTGGATATTTCGTGTCGCCATAGAGGGCACGCCAACGGAAGCCAGTGGGACCCACGAAGAAATAATAGAACGCCCACACATAGAGTATCACCACGATCAACCCGCCAATCCACCATGCCCAGCGAGGGAGCCGGCGAAGCCAAGGAGTCTTGCTCCATGGAGAGGACTTATGGTTTCTTCGGGAGCGAGAACTCCTTTTGGTCCTGTTTTGCCGTGTGGTCATCTATGGAAGGGAACATAAAAATCGAAGGGCCGTGAAGCCCTTCGATTCCTGTTGGAGATATGGTTTATTCTTGTTCGAGCTGCAAGGTCTTGGTTGTTTGGTCGCATACCTCGGCGGGACCCCAATACTGGATGGGACCAGGGTACACGAAGCAAGTCTCGCGTGCCCACTTGTCTCTCATCGCGGCGAAAGCCTTGAAGGGCTTGCCGTCCAGCTCCACGAGAGCCTTGCGGATAACGGGTTTCATCTCGCCCGCGCGTTTCTCCATGTTCATCATCATGGTGATAGGCACGCCACCTGCCATCCAGTTGTCGGTGCCGGCCGTGGTGTTCTTCACGATGGCCATATAGCCAGTCTTGCCGTTCGCGATTAATTGGGCGGCGCTGCTTCCCAAAGCGTAGCAGTAATCAGCGTCGAAATTGGAGGGAGCGGCGCAACGGCCCTCGTAGCCAAAGAAGTGGTGCTGCGTGGCGAACTTGCCCACGTACTTGCCTTCCTTCTTCCACTTATCCAGCAGATTGGCGACCATGTCGGAGAGCAGCTTCTCGGTCTCAATGAGGGAAACCTGTACGTTGCCGTGGGGGTCGCGGTCAAGGGAAAGCTGACGGGCTACCTCCTCGGGCAAAGTCTCGAAGGTGGCGGCGTTCTCGGCGGAGAGGTGCTCCATGATGTACGCACGCTGTGCGTCCTTGTCAAGGTCTTTGTATTCCGCTCCGTGGGCGGCCAGCAAGTCGTTCAGCTCTTGTATCAGTCGGCCAATGGCGGGGATAAACTCGATGAGTCCTTCTGGTATCAGGACAACGCCATAGTTGTTGCCGTCCTCGGCGCGGCGAGCCACGGCGGTGGCGATTTGCTCAACGATTTGGTTGAGGGTCATGTCTTTAGCCTGTACTTCCTCAGAAATCAAGCAGATATTGGGCTGGGTCTGCAGGGCGCACTCCAAGGCGATATGGGAAGCGGAGCGGCCCATCAACTTGATGAAGTGCCAGTACTTGCGGGAAGAATTGCAGTCGCGCTCAATGTTGCCAATCAACTCTGAGTAGGTCTTCGTGGCGGTATCGAAACCAAAAGAAGTTTCTATCTGGTCGTTTTTCAAGTCGCCGTCAATGGTCTTGGGGCAACCTATCACCTGTACGCCGTACTTCTTGGCCGCATAGTATTCCGCCAAGACACAGGCGTTGGTGTTGGAGTCGTCGCCACCAATGATAACCAACGCGGAAATCTCCAGCTGGCGGAGTATCTCAATGCCTTTCTCAAACTGCTCCACCTTCTCCAGCTTGGTACGGCCAGAGCCGATCATGTCGAAACCACCCGTGTTGCGGTAGTCCTCGATGAAATCAGCGGTAATTTCCATATAGTTGTGGTCTACCAATCCGCCTGGGCCGAGAATGAAGCCATAAAGACGGTTCTCTGGGTTCAGTTTTTTGATGGTATCGAAAAGACCGCATATCACATTGTGTCCACCGGGAGCCTGCCCGCCACTCAAAATCACGCCAACGTTCATCTTCTTCTCGTTGGCTACCTCGCCTGGCACAAACTCCACAAGGGGCATGCCATAGGTGTTGGGGAACAACTTCTTGATTTCTTCCTGGTTGTCAACACTCTGGGTGGGCTCGCCCTCTTTTACCTTCACCGCACCTTGAAGTGCCTTAGGCAACTTTGGCTGATAAGCAGCTCTTGCAATCTGCAACGCACTCTTTTCCATAATTAGATTTATTTGTTTGATAAGAAATGTATGAATATTCAAAAACACTGCAAATTTAGCCATTTTCTTTGAGATAATGAAAAAATGAAGCCAAAAATGAGATAATTTTGGGCATAAGTTTGTGGCTTAGGGAAATTTTGCCTATCTTTGACATGCAAAAATAACACCATTAAATGAAAGGGGCGCTATTATGGCAAACAAAAGAGAACTCAAGCAAATGATCAATAACGTATGTGAGCAGCTCTTCGCCGAGTGCATGGCCGTGTCGCTATACGAGGTGAAGCCCGACCAGGAGACCATGAGGGCTTTGCTCACTTCCATACTCTTGTTGCGCAAGGACTATGTGGCCCGCATATCGCATCCGGAGCCAGGCATGCCTCAAAAACAATACTACAAAGTGCTGTTGCAAGATTTCAAGAAGCACGTCAATGAATTGATAGACCAAGTGCATGGTCTCGCTTAACGCATCAATATATAACTGAACGCATGATACAAAGCTTTTGCGGTTGGCTATTATATAATGTAATGGGATGGCGGAAAGAAATTTCGGAGAGGCATCCCGCCAAATACGTGATATGCCTGGCTCCTCATACCAGCAATTGGGATTTTCTATTGGGACTATGTTATGCCAAGGCCGAAGGCATCAGCAGCCGCTTTCTCATGAAAAGGGAGTGGTTCTTTTGGCCTTTAGGAGTCTTGTTTAAGCGTCTAGGCGGCATTCCCGTATGGAGGGACAGACACAGCAGCATGACCGACAACTTGGCTGACTACCTGAAGAAGGAAGAGCGATGCGTGTTGTGCGTCACCCCAGAAGGCACCCGTTCGTTGAATCCTGATTGGAAAAAGGGTTTCTACTTCATCGCCCTCAAGGCGGGCATTCCCATCCTGCTCTATGGTGTGGACTATCAAAAGAAACTTATCCGATGCACCAAGACGCTTATTCCCTCTGGCGACGTGGATGCCGACATGAGAGATATCAAACGATATTACAGAGACTTCAAGGGGAAACATCCCGAGAAGTTCACCATAGGAGAGATTTAACGTGAAGAAATTATTCATATATATCATGGCCAGCTGCTTGGCCATTTTCGTTTCCATGCCCGTGGCCGCCCAATATATGGACGGAAACACTCGTGCGTGGGGAAACATGGAATATCAGGAAGATCCTTGGGTGTATAATGTATCCAAGCCTTTCTTTATTACCCGGGGATTGCAAAACCGCCATTTGTCCGTATGGGCTTCCCATGGCCGTTATTACGATAAAGACCGCGGCTATTGGCGATGGCAAAGACCATCGTTGTTTTGCACAACGGAAGATCTGTTTACCCAAACTATCGTGGTGCCTTACCTGATACCTATGTTGGAAAACGCGGGTGCCATTGTTTTCACGCCTCGAGAGAGAGATTGGCAACGGCATGAAATCATCATCGACAACGATGACGCCATACAAGCCCCTTACTATACAGAGACAGATAACGGCAAGCGATGGAAACGCACCAAGATAAAAGGATTCGCCGCCACCAAGGGAACCTATAATGATGGCGACGCTCCTTTCAGCAATGGTACCGTGAGACAGGCAAAGGCCACCCGCAAGGACCGTGCCAGCGAGATTAGCTATCAGCCCAACATTCCCGAGGAAGGAAAGTATGCCGTATACGTCAGCTACCAAACGGTGTCAAAGAGCGTTCCCGATGCCCGCTACATAGTATACCATAAAGGTCAAGCCACTGAGTTCACGGTCAACCAACGCATGGGAGGGGGTACTTGGGTGTACCTGGGTACTTTTGAGTTTGACAAAGGTTGCAATGCTTTCAATAGGGTGGTCGTAACCAACCATTCCTCAAAAAAGGGGGTTGTGACCAGTGATGCCGTTCGTTTTGGCGGAGGAATGGGCAATATACAGCGGGGAGGAGCCAAGAGCGGCATGCCCCGATGCCTTGAGGGCGCCAGGTATTACGCCCAATGGGCAGGTGCTCCTTATGAGGTGTATAGCGGAAAAGAGGGCAAGGATGACTATGCCGACGACATCAATACCCGTTCCTTGATGACCAATTGGCTGGCTGGCGGAAGCGTATACGTACCCGCCAAGGACGGCCTGGGTGTGCCCATAGAATTGTCTTTGGCTATCCATAGCGACGCGGGGGTCGCACGTGACGGAAGGAGCCTTATCGGTTCGTTGGCCATCAGTACGACCGATTTCAATGACGGCGTGCTCAACAGCGGAATATCCAGGAAGACCTCCTCGGATTTCGCCAAGGCCTTGTTGAACAACGTAGTCTATGATATCGCCCGCAAGTATGGACGATGGAATAAACGTTATCTTTGGGATCGTAATTACTCAGAGACCCGTTTGCCGGAGGTTCCTTCGGCAATACTGGAAACCCTCTCTCACCAGAACTTCCCCGACATGAAACTGGCCCAAGACCCCATGTTTCGCTTTACGTTGGCCAGGTCTATCTACAAGACCGTGTTGCGCTACGTGAGCACTAACCATGGAGTTCCTTATACGGTACAGCCTTTGCCCCCCGTGAATTTCTCCGTGGACATCAACGAGAAAGGTCAGGCCGTGCTCAGCTGGTCGGCGCAAGAGGATCCCTGCGAGTCCACCGCCACGCCTACTTCATACAATCTTTATATAGCTAGCGGAACGGGCGGATTTGACAACGGAACCAATATTACCTCCAACAAGGCCATCGTCAACATGGAGCCAGGCGTGCAATACAATTTCCGCGTAACAGCATGCAATGCCGGCGGAGAGAGTTTTCCCAGTGAGGTTCTTTCCGCGGTCTATCGGCCAGAGGCGGCGAAAACCATCCTCGTGGTAAACAATTTCCATCGGTTGGCCGCCCCCCAAGTGATAGACAGCGCAGGGCAACAAGGTTTTGACCTAGAGACTGACCCAGGGGTCTCCTATGGCAGGACTGCGGGCTGGAACGGAAAGCAAATCGTGTTTGACACTTCGGCACGAGGGAGAGCTGGCGCGGCTGCTTTGGGGTATAGCGGCGCGGAGATGGCGGGCAAGTTTATCGCGGGAAACGACTTCAATTACACAGTTACACACGTTGAGGCTATCAACGCCAGCCAGGCCTATAATATCGTGAGTTGCAGTAGCGAAGCCGTGATAGGGGGCAAGATTGACCTCAATCGCTACGCTTGCGTTGATTTGATATGCGGACTGGAACGTCATGATGGTTATACCCCTGAGTTCTACAAGACTTTCACTACCACTATGCAGAGCAAGCTGATGGCCTATACCCGAGGGGGTGGAGCCTTGTTGGTGAGTGGCGCCTATATTGGCAGTGACATGGTGCAACCCCAAGAGCGAGACTTTTTACGCAACACCTTGAAGGTGAACTACGAATTGCCCACAGACAGCCTACAGGCTAGTGGAGTGGTAAACGGCTTGGGGATGACGTTTGATTTCCACAACCAGCTCAATGAAAGACATTACGCCGTGCTACACCCCGAGATTCTTTCACCAGTGGAAAGCGCCATCTGCGCTATGAGGTATGAAGCGGGAGGCAGCGCGGCCGTGGGATATAAGGGGACAGACTACAGCGTTTTCACCATGGCTTTCCCGTTTGAGTGCGTGAAAGACGAGCATACGCGGCATTTACTCATGAGAGGAATACTCAACTATATAATGAACGATTAAATAACCAAACCCACATCGCCATGAATTATAAGATACAAGCCAATCAGTCGGGTACACGCTCCATCGAGGTGACCGAGGCACATTTGATGACCATCAAGAAATACCAATTACTGAGAAACCTGGTGGACAGCAATGGCATTGTTACCGAGGAAGTATTGGAGAAGTTGAAGCTTAACGTGCGCTCTTTGCTGGAATCAAGCGCGACGCAAGACAAGCAACTGCTGGATTTGTGCCTGGATGTGATTTACAACAGCAACATGAAGGCACTGGGACTTTATAACCTGGCTATGCTCTATGCCGACTGGCAGGCCAAGCAGCAAGAGAATGAAGAGGAAGAAGTAGACCCATTGATAGTAACAGACTGACTGATTGGAAACACCTAGACTGACAGATTTTCTGCCCACAACCAAAAAGGAATGTGAGTTGAGAGGGTGGGATGAACTGGATATCATTCTTTTCTCAGCCGACGCTTATGTAGATCACCCCGCTTTCGGGGCGGCTGTGATAGGCAGGACGCTTGAAGCGGCAGGCTATAAGGTCGCCATCATACCGCAGCCCGATTGGCATGGAGACTTCAGGGACTTCAGGAAACTGGGAAGACCTCGCCTGTTCTTTGGCATTGCGCCAGGCTGCATGGACTCTATGGTCAATCGCTATACGGCCAATCGACGGCTGCGCAGTGAGGACGCGTATAGTCCCGATGGACGGCACGACATGCGGCCAGACTACCCGACCGTGGTATACACCCAGATATTGAAAAGATTGTACCCTGACGCGCCCGTGGTCTTGGGGGGAATCGAGGCCTCCATGCGTCGCCTTACCCATTACGATTATTGGCAAGACAGATTGAGGAAGTGCATACTTTGTGACTCTGGGGCAGACATGATACTCTATGGCATGGGCGAGAAGTCCATCCTTCGCTTGGCGGAGGAGTTGCGGGCGGGCAAGGACATCCATGACATCAAGGATATTCCCCAAACGGTGTACCTCTGCGGGGAAAGCGAGATACCTGGAGGTATCGGGAAAGAAGATATCGTTTTGCATAGCCACGAGGAATGCCTGGCCGACAAGCGGGCTGAGGCGGAGAATTATCGCCATATAGAGGAGGAGTCAAACAAGATGCGCGCCCAACGGCTCTTGCAGCGGGTGGACGGACGTTACACTGTGGTCAATCCTCCTTTCCCCGTGATGACCACAGAGGAACTGGACGCTTCTTTTGACTTACCCTATACCCGTTTGCCCCATCCCAAGTATCGGGGCAAGGTGATACCCGCCTATGAGATGATAAAATTCTCTGTCAACATCCACAGGGGCTGTTTCGGAGGATGCGCTTTCTGTACCATTTCCGCCCACCAAGGCAAGTTCGTGGTGTGCCGGAGCAAGGAAAGCATCTTGCGGGAAGTGGGGCAAGTGACACAAATGCCTGGCTTCAAGGGATATCTGAGTGACTTGGGAGGCCCCTCGGCCAATATGTATGGCATGAGAGGGCGCAACCAGAAGGCGTGCGAGCAATGCAAACGACCCTCATGCGTGCATCCCAAGATATGTCCAAATCTTGATACCGATCACAGTAAACTCTTGGAGATTTACCATGCCGTGGACGCTATGCCAGGCGTGAAGAAGAGTTTCATAGGCAGTGGCGTGCGTTATGACTTGCTTTTGCACGAGAGCAAGGACGAGAAAGCAAACGCCGCCGCCCGCCAATATACCAAGGAGCTGATTCGCAACCATGTCAGCGGCAGGTTGAAAGTGGCTCCCGAGCACACGAGCGACGCCGTGCTTCGCATGATGAGGAAACCTTCCTATGAACAGTTTGAGCGTTTCAAGAGAATCTTCGACCGTATCAACAAGGAAGAGAACTTACGTCAGCAAATCATTCCTTATTTTATCAGCAGCCACCCCGGGTGCCACGAAGAAGACATGGCAGAGCTTGCCGTCATCACGAAGCGGCAGGATTTCCATTTGGAGCAAGTGCAAGACTTCACCCCAACACCTATGACCATCAGCACCGAGATGTGGTATACAGGTTATGACCCCTACACCATGGAGAAGGTGTACAGCGCAAAGACTCCCGAGGAGAAACTGCGCCAGCGGCAATTCTTCTTTTGGTACAAGCCCGAGGAGCGTGCCGGCATAGAGCGGGAGTTGAGGCGCATAGGAAGGAGCGACTTGATAGGGAAACTTTATCCACATGGGCATTCTCACGGAGAGGGGCGAAACGCCTATTCGCCAGGGGGACATGGCAAGCCGCGGCCTAAGGCGGCCTATGACGAGAAGCCTGTGGGCAGCGGCTACGACAACCCCGGAGTGGGTGCCGCCTATTTCAAGAACAAGAAGAAAAAGAGTTTTAATCCCAATTTTGACGATGACAATCATCGAAGAGACCGTTACGGGAAAGAACGGACCGCGACTGTGCGAAGACGGAATCGCGATAAGCGATGACTTCGTGGCCGTCATAGACGGCAGCACCAGCAAGACCGATTTCCGCCTTTTCCCTTCTTCCTCAAACGGAAAGGCGGCGATGATGATAGTCCGTGACTTAATCTCTCGGATGCCGAGGGAAATCACTTGCGATGATTTTTGTGAGGCGATTACCCGGCATATACATTATATATATATAAAGGAAGGCGCGGATGAGGAGCTGATGCGTATGCGTCCGGAGCGGAGGCTGACCGCCAGCGCGGTCGTTTATAGTGATTTCCATCGGCAGGTGTGGATGGTGGGCGATTGCCAAGCCATCGTGAACGGGTGTCTTCATGTCAACGAGAAACCCTATGAGCGTGTCGTGGCGGCTCGGCGGGCGAAGTATATCAAGGAGGGCATTCCCCCGCGTGAGGCCAGGGAGCGGATTGTCCCTTTGTTATTGGAAGCCATGGCGGGGCAAAATGTCAGTTATGCGGTCATTGATGGTTTCTCCATCCCCCGCCAAGGCGTAAAGGTGATACCTGTAGAGGGTGGGGAAGTGGTGTTGGCCACGGATGGTTATCCTTTTCTTTGTCCCACTTTGGCTGAGAGCGAGGCAAGGTTGGATCGCCATTTGGCCGTGGACCCAGACAATATCCACGAGTTCCAGGCCACGAAGGGGCTTATGCCAGGATACGTTTCTTTCGACGACCGCGCTTTCGTTCGTTTTATACCTTGATGTAAAACAAGTTGTTTTGATAAGGAAAACAACTTGTTTTGCTTTTCAAAATAACTTGTTTTGCCCAGGAAAACAACTTGTTTTGAGGAGCAAAATAACTTGTTCCGGACATACCCCAAAATGTAGAGACGTGGCGCGCATATTGTTGCCGTCTCGCGCCAATATTCCTGGCGGCATCCAATACTACTCTTTTTGAGAGTCAGTAGTACTGCTCTCCCAGTACCAGCCTACTGAAACTCCAGTATCAGTAAGCTGGTACTGGAAAGGATACTGTACTTTCGGCAACATGGAGCTATGTATGTCACGGCATCTCTATAGCTTTTCGTCGAACTCACATTAGAACAATGGCTTGATTCACGCCGTATGCAAGCCTGGAAACATAGGCAATTTGCGTAGAAAATACAAGAAAATGCATTGACAAATGCCACTTTTTGCAAGTAATTCCGATAAAAAATAATGTTTTTGTAAAAATATTCCCGTTTTTGCTTGTCATTACAAAGAAAATCATTATCTTTGCAAACAGTTTGAAATTTTATCATCAATAAAGTAAAAAGATTATGAAAGCAGTAGAAGTTTTGGAGACCCTGCAGAGGAGATTCCCCAACGAGCCGGAATATATCCAGGCCGTGAGTGAGGTGCTTTATTCCATTGAGGATGAATATAACAAGCATCCCGAATTTGAGAAAGCGAATTTGATAGAGCGTCTCTGCATTCCCGACAGGTTGATTCAGTTCCGCGTGACTTGGGTGGACGATAAAGGACAGGTGCAGACCAATATGGGCTATCGCGTGCAGCATAACAACGTCATCGGTCCATACAAGGGAGGTATCCGTTTCCATAAGTCGGTCAACCTCTCCATCTTGAAGTTCCTGGCATTTGAGCAGACTTTCAAGAACTCCCTGACCACTTTGCCCATGGGTGGAGCCAAGGGCGGTTCCGACTTCTCTCCCCGTGGCAAAAGCAATGCGGAGGTAATGGGATTCTGCCAGGCTTTCATGACAGAGCTGTATCGCCACATTGGTCCCGACGAGGATGTTCCCGCTGGTGACATCGGAGTAGGTGGCCGTGAGGTAGGCTATATGTTCGGCATGTACAAGAAGCTCACTCACCAGTTCCAGGGCATACTTACGGGCAAGGGCATTGAGTTTGGCGGTTCGCTTATCCGTCCCGAAGCCACGGGATATGGTAGCGTATACTTCTTGCAGAACATGTTGAAGACCCGTGATATCGACCTCGCAGGCAAGGTGGTGTTGGTTTCCGGCTCTGGCAATGTGGCGCAATATACCATAGAGAAGCTCATCGAGTTGGGTGCCAAGCCTGTCACCTGCTCCGATAGCGATGGTTACATTTATGATCCCGATGGTATCGACGCGGAGAAGCTGGCTTATATCAAGGAACTGAAGAACGTGGAGCGTGGCCGCATCAAGGAATACGCCGAGAAGTATGGCGTGAAGTACGTGGCTGGCGCTAAGCCTTGGTTCGAGAAGGCGGATATCGCCGCTCCCAGCGCGACGCAAAATGAAATCAACGAGGAGGCAGCGAAAGCCATGGTGGCCAATGGCGTGATAGCTGTTACCGAGGGAGCCAACATGCCTACTACTCCCGAGGCCATCAAGGTGTTCCAGGACGCCAAGATACTTTACTGCCCCGGAAAGGCTTCCAACGCTGGCGGCGTGGCCGTTTCAGGCTTGGAGATGAGCCAGAACTCAGAGCGTCTGCACTGGAGCAGGGAGGAAGTGGACGCCAAGTTGCATGACATCATGAACGATATCCATGCCAATTGCGTGAAGTATGGTACTGAGCCAGATGGCTATATCAACTACGTGAAGGGCGCTAACGTTGCCGGCTTCCTGAAGGTGGCCAAGGCTATGATGGCCCAAGGCATCGTATAACCCGGATGCCTAACCTCCGCCGAGACTTCCACAAGTATTGCCGTAGCGTCATGGGTTCGTCAATGACCCGCTTGTGGATGCTCGAGGCGTTGAGCAAATGCAGTCCGTCAGCATGCCAGACGGCGAAACCGATATGGCTGATGTCCAAGCCCTGCTTGTCAGTGACTATCGCGAGGATGTCCCCGTCATGGATGGTTTGCCTCAAGAGCTTGGTATTGTTGACGGCTGCTTTTGGTATATAGCGATACCGCTTCCCGGATATCGCCTTCTCCATATTCCTGATGCCACTCACCCACTCGGGATGCGCCGATAGCATCTTGTAGTTTTTCACGTGAGTGGTCATCCAATTGACGTTTACGCTTATCGAGGCGGTGAACGGGGGATTAGGTAGCTGTATTTCCTTGACAATTAGCTCATTCTCGTTGTCTTCTATCCATCCCGTGAAATAATGTTGCCGTTTCACGTAAGCTATCTCACCACCTACATAACGTATATGGCGCAGTTGCTCGCAGAAGTCCCCGAAGCTCGTGCTGCCAAGTTCGGCGCATCTCGCTAACGCCAACACTTGCTCCACGTATGTGGTGCAGTCAAGTTCCGGCAGGTTGATTACCAACCTCTCTTCCCGCGCTCTGTCAAGTGTGCCGCCTACGTAGGGAGTTCCGACAAATTGTCTCGCGAAATATAAAGTCCATGACGTAGGGCTTGGAGATAGTTTTTTTGCCGTGGTGAGCAATCGCACGATACGTGCGCTGTCTTTTGTGGTGAAAGTGACATTTCCTTTTCCCCAACAATGTGAAGTGATGAGGTAGAGGAGGGTGAGCAAGACTATTCTTGACATATAGCTGAACTTTGAGGTTTATTGATATCAGGGTGGGAAAAACGTGTGTATAAGGGCAAAAGTTCATCGCTTCCTGCCAATATTAACACCGAAATAGAGATTGATGTTCCCGAAGAAGTTGTTGGTGGAAAATTGCGGTTTGCTATAGTTGTAGGAATGCATGATGGCGCTAAGCCCCGCATACCATTTCGTGTTGTTCCATACGACGGCAAACCTGCCAATGGCATCCAGGTTGAAGTTCTTTAGGTTGAAGTCTTTAAGAGGGTAATCGTCGTCATGCGCCTCCGACTTGGAGCGTTTATAGCCTAACGCTCCAGAGAGCGAGGCGTTCATCAACCAGTTCTTGGCGAATACCCAGTTATAGCTATAGCCTCCGCTTACGGAAATATCGATGTATTCCACTTTCTCGAAGTTTAGGTTTTCACGCAGTGCCGTAGCGGCTTCAGGTCCAAGCCTTTCTTCCGTGAGGGCGCCTAGTTGGTCCCAATCCACTTTCAAGGAATGGCGTGTATATCCTATGCCCGCTAATGGCGAGCCTGCACTGCGTCTTTGCACGGTGCTCTGCGAATAGGCGGCGGGATAAGAGAACTTGCGGTGATTGAAAATATAATAGAGATTGACGCCCCGGATGGTAGACTCTATGCCGCTAAACGACAGCCCGTCCATGGGTGAGGTGTCAAAGTCCTCTCCCAATTTGACCTTCCTTATCTTGTAGTCGTTGCCCGTTTTGCGCCAAAAGAAGTCCACGCCCAACAGGCTGCTGTAGAGGCTGAGGTCAAACTCCTTCTTCGAGGAATTGCTGCCGCCTATGTTTTTCAGGTCTATTGTGTAACCCAGGAACACCCATCTCCAACCCACATAGGGCCCCAGCCTGTAGGTGATGTCTGGGGCGAAGGTCACGCTTTCCCCGTTCTTCCCCGATAGGCGGTATTGCTCATAGGTATTGGTGTTTTGCAACATCACGGTATAGTTATAACGTTGCGGCTCGATGTAATTGGTATCTACGTTGTTGAACTCTTTGAAGAATTTCGTGAATACGTCGCCCACTTTGTGGAAGAAGTCCCTCTTTGGCTTCTCCACTATGTTGCTGTCCGTTACGCTGTCGGCTATCACGGGACTATTAGCGTCTATTTCTTTCTGTTGTAAGGTGTCCCCATGCTCTTCCGCCATCGCTTCCTGGGTAGCGAGGGGACAGATATACATAAACAGGAAGAACAGCCACTTATTCATAGGCAGTCAATTTTTCCAAAGAATGCGGTCGAGTACCCAATTCACGGGGGTGGCGGATATGCTGGTACATTCGCAAGTGCCTACGCCTTGCAAGTCCTCCACCACTTTTTTGATCATAGGCAACTGGGCATAGCGGGGATTTTGCACGGTGATGCTAGTTCTTCCCTCACTTGTTATCAGCAAGATGGGGTTGTAGTCAAACACCGAGAACAAAACAGAGCCTTTCTCTCCGATAATCTCTATACAGTCTTCCTTTGCGCTCTCATGTCCAACAAAGCACCAGTTTCCGCTTCCCGTTACGCCGTTCTCGAAATAGAAGCAGGCGGATACTGAGTCTTCCGCCTCATAGAGATGGGCACGATTGGCGGGATAGCCATGGGCACGCGTTATCACGCCAAATATCTCTTGCAGTATATCCAGTTGGTGAGGTGCCATGTCATAGAAATATCCACCGCCAGCTATCTCTGGCCTAACTCTCCACGGCAGCTTCTCTTTCTGGGTGTCTTCTGTGCGCGGAGGTACAGAGTACCTTATTTGCACCGTCACGACATTGCCGATCACGCCACTGGTAACTATTTCCTTCACCTTTTGGAAATAGGGAAGTTCTCTTCTGTAATATGCCACAAAGCAAGGCACTCCTGTTTGTTCACTGATGCGGTTGATTCTGATACAGTCATTGTAACTAGCCGCGAGGGGTTTCTCCACATACACAGGTTTTCCGGATTTCATGGCCATAATGGCAAAAGTGGCGTGTGAGGAAGGAGGCGTTGCCACGTAGATGGCATTCACGTCAGGGTCGTCTATTAACTCTTGAGCGTCGGTATACCATTTCCTGACGTGATGCCTTTCGGCATACGAGCGTGCGCGGTTCTCGTCACGGCTCATGACAGCCTCGATATGGGAGCCTGGAATTTCATTAAAAGCCGGCCCAGACTTTTTCTCCGTGACTTCGCCACATCCAATGAATCCCCAACTGATTTCTTTCATGCCTATTGTTTTTCTTCTTCCTTGAGTGATTTGTTAATTTGCCCTATGTAATCGAGCACCTCTTCTTTGCCTGTCTTTTTCTCGGCGCTGGTAATGAAGTAGGGTGGTAGCTCCTCCCAGGTGTCAAGCAGTTTGTCCATCCAAGCCTTAGCGTTCTCTTTCGCTTTTGCGGCGCTCAATTTATCCGCTTTGGTGAAAACGATGCAGAAAGGTATTTGGCTTGTGCCAAGCCAATCCACGAACTCTCGGTCCACCTTTTGCTGCTCATGACGGATATCCACCAACACGAAAACATTCACCAGCTGTTTGCGTTGCAGGATGTAGCCTGTTATCATGCGTTCTAGCTCCTGTTGCACTTTCTTGCTCCGTTTGGCAAAACCATAGCCAGGCAAGTCCACGATATACCATTCGTTATTGATGATGAAGTGGTTGATGAGCAAGGTCTTTCCTGGAGTGGCGGATGTCTTTGCCAATCCCTTGTGATTACACAACATGTTGATGAGGCTCGATTTTCCCACGTTACTCCTCCCGATAAAGGCATACTCGGGCTTATTGTCTTTTGGGCACATGCTCTCACGGGGAGCTGAAAGGGTAAAAGCAGATGTCTTTATTTCCATTTCTTATTGTTTTATGTGTGTAAATTCAGTTCCCAATCTCTGAAAGCTCCAGCCAGCGCATGGATTTCTCGTCCAGTTCTTCCTGTAATATGGGCAATCGTTTGCTGTTAGCCACGATGTCGTCCACGCTTAGCTTTCCTCCGCTTAGGGCTTCTTCAATCTCTTTCTTCTCGGCTTCCAAAGCTTCTATATCCTTTTCCAACTGTTCAAATTCCCGTTTCTCCTTGTAAGACATTTTCCGTTTAGTCTCATTTCTCAGGGGGCGGTTCTCCTTTCTCGTTTCCTTGGTGGTGGTAGTGGATTCCTTGGGCTGCAGCGCGCTCCATTCCCTGTATTGAGTGTAGTTGCCGGGGAAGTCTTGTATCTCTCCATTCCCCTTGAACACCAATAGGTGGTCTACCACCTTGTCCATGAAATAGCGGTCATGACTTACTATGATGACACAACCAGGAAAGTCTTGCAGATATTCCTCCAAAACTTGTAGGGTCTGTATGTCTAGGTCATTTGTTGGCTCGTCAAGTACCAGAAAGTTGGGATTGCGCATCAGTACGGTACATAGATACAACTTCCGTTTCTCTCCGCCACTTAGTTTATATACGTAGTTGTGCTGTTCCTCGGGCGAGAAGAGGAAATATTGCAGGAATTGGGAGGCAGTCATGTGCCTTCCGCTTCCCAGGTCAATGTATTCAGCGATATCCGTGATGACATCAATCACTTTTTGGTCTTCCCTGAATTTCAGTCCTTCTTGCGAGAAGTAACCAAACTTCACGGTATTGCCTATATCGAATTTCCCGCTGTCAGGGCGCACTTCCCCCAATAGCATCTTGATGAAAGTGGACTTTCCCGTGCCATTGTTTCCCACGATACCCATCTTCTCAAAGCGGGCGAAGTTGTAATAGAAGTCTTTAAGCATTATCTTGTCGGGAGCCCATGCCTTAGACACATATTGACACTCAAATATCTTACTGCCTATGTACACGTTGGACGCTTTCAGGCGCATTTGTCTTTCCTCTATCCTGCGCTTGGCCACTTTTTCCAGTTCGTAGAAGGCGTCTTCTCTGTATTTCGCCTTATGCCCGCGCGCTTGGGGTTGTCTGCGCATCCATTCCAGTTCTTTCCTGTAGAGGTTCTTGCTGTGTTGTATTTCTGCTTTCATGTTTTCCATGCGCTCTTGACGCTTTTCCAGGTAATAAGCGTAGTTGCCATGGTATGTGTAGATGTTGCGCTCGTCCAGCTCTAATATCGTATCACAGACTTTGTCCAAGAAGTGGCGGTCGTGGGTAATCATGAATATGGTTTTGTTGCCCCTCCCTAAATATCCCTCCAGCCATTCTATCATTTGCAAATCCAAGTGGTTGGTAGGTTCGTCCAGCATCAGGAAATCCGGTTCGGTAATCAAGACGTTGGCCAGTGCCACTCTTTTTTGCTGGCCGCCGCTCAGTTGACCCATGGGTTGCCCTAGGTCTTTTATCTTCAGTTGGGTCAAGATCTGTTTGGCTCTCAATACCCGTTCTGGTTCCCCTTGATGGTTGAAACAAGCGTCCAAGACGGAATCCTCAGGATTGAACGAAGGCTGTTGTTCCAGCAGTCCTACTTTCAAGTCACGTTTATAAATAATGCTACCGCTTTCGCAACCTTCTTTACCCGTTAAGATGGACATGAGCGTACTTTTGCCCGTGCCATTGCGGGCTACGAGTCCCACTCTCTGCCCTTCGTGGATAGAGAAAGAGATGTTTTCGAAAAGCACTCTCTCGCCAAATCGTTTGGTGAGTTCTTGTACGTCGAGGCAAGGTACTTGACTGGCCATTTTCTTTATTTTGAGCACAAAGATACATAAAAAATTTGGCAGTAACGAAATTTTTCGTATCTTTGCACTCGAAAATATTTCAATTCAAGTGTTTCCGTTCGTGAAACGCTTTCAGCATAAACTTTTAGTATACCATAATTAATACATATATACAATTATATCCATACACCATGTATAATAAAGAGGAATTATTAGCCAAGGATTCTTTGGAATTGGAGAACATCGCTAAAGAATTGGATGTACAGTTTAACCCTGAGGATAACAAGGAGTCTGTGGTTTACGCCATATTAGACAAACAGGCGGAGATGCCCAATGTGCCAGCCAAGCGTAAAAGGACTAGAATTACCAAGAAAGAAGACCATGTTTATTCTGTCTCGGGTGCTGAAGGGGCTAACTATGATATCATGAAAAATCATGGAAAGCAAAACGCCGAGCAGCCTCTTTTTAAGGAACTTGGTGGTGAAAGCTCCGAAGAGACAACAGAGGTGAATGATGCTCCCGCCATAAGCTCACCTGCAGACGTTTTGGCCGCATTCCCAAAACACAGAGGCAGAAAGAGCAAAGCTGAATTGGAGGCTATCGCGGCCGCCAAAGCCGCAGCCGAGCGGCAAGCTATGGAACAGGAGAGCCAGCCGATGGAAGAAGAGAACGTCTCTGAAGATGTGGCTACGGAACATCCTGCATTAGGTGACTCTCAAGAGGGGATTATACCCGAGGCCGCTTTCGCCACGGGAGGTGACGACGAGGCTGAGGAAGTGGGCTTGATGGAACGCTTGCAGGCCAAGATGAACGCCCACAATGACGCTGCAGTCCAAGAGGAGACTTCTGGCGCTAGTGCCATTTGGGAGGGGGATCCAGGCGATGGCACGGATTTTATTACAGTGGTCGATTTGCCTATAGAAGACCAAGGTGCTTTGCCCACCATGGATATGTTTGACCGTCCTACCACCTTTGCCCAGGCATCTTATCAGTCCGTACCTACGCAAAGCTCACATAATAGTGCTAGCAATTATGACTTCAAGGATATCATCACGGCCAATGGCGTGCTTGAAATTATGACCGATGGTTATGGCTTTTTGCGTTCCAGTGATTATAACTATCTTTCTTCACCCGATGATATCTATGTGGCGCAAAACATTGTCAAGAAGTATGGATTGAAGACCGGTGACGTGGTGAGTTGCCATGTTCGTCCTCCTCGTGAGGGAGAGAAATATTTTCCCTTGACCTCCATCGACATGATTAATGGCAGGCAGCCCTCAGAAGTACGTGATCGAGTCTCCTTCGAGCACCTCACGCCTCTTTTCCCAGACGAGAAGTTTACGCTATGCGGTGATCCTGCCACCACTAATCTCAGTACCCGCATGGTAGATTTGTTTTCTCCTATAGGTAAAGGACAACGTGCGCTCATCGTGGCACAACCCAAGACGGGTAAAACGATATTGATGAAAGACATCGCCAACGCCATAGCGGCCAACCATCCAGAAGCTTATCTGATGATGCTTCTTATCGATGAGCGTCCAGAAGAGGTTACCGATATGGCACGCACGGTCAATGCGGAAGTGATAGCTTCTACCTTCGATGAGCCGGCGGAGCGGCATGTGAAGATAGCGGGCATCGTGTTGGAGAAGGCGAAACGCATGGTGGAATGTGGACATGATGTCGTGATATTCCTTGACTCTATCACTCGTTTAGCCCGTGCATACAATACAGTTGCCCCTGCGAGCGGCAAGGTTTTGACAGGAGGTGTTGACGCGAACGCACTCCAAAAACCCAAGCGTTTCTTCGGTGCGGCTCGAAACATTGAGGGCGGTGGTTCGCTTACTATTATCGCCACGGCCTTGATAGACACAGGCAGCAAGATGGACGAGGTGATATTCGAGGAGTTCAAGGGAACGGGAAATATGGAATTGCAGCTTGACCGCTCGCTGAGCAACAAGCGCATATTCCCAGCGGTCAACCTGGTTGCTTCCAGTACTCGTCGCGATGATTTGCTGCAAGACAAGATTACGTTGGATCGCATGTGGATATTGCGCAAGTATATCAGTGACATGAACTCCATTGAAGCCATGAATACGGTGCATGACGCCATGTTACGCACTCGGAATAACGAGGAGTTCTTGCTGTCTATGAATGGTTAATGATAAGGTGAGCGTATGAAGAAGAATAGCCTGGTTCTCATTGTGTTATCCGCGTTCTTTCTTTTGATAGGATGCCAGCCTAAGAGCAGTGAGACCAAATCAGCTCCAGGGGTTTCCCAGCAAGCGAAGCCAACCGCTAAGGTTACCCCTATGGAATTGACGGCGGAAGAGTTCAAGAAACGTATCGCAAACTATGAGACCCATCCCAATGAATGGGTTTACTTAGGCGAACGGCCAGCCGTAATTGATTTTTATGCTACATGGTGTGGCCCCTGCAAGATGACCGCGCCTATCTTCGCTGATTTAGCCAACACTTTTGCGGGTGAGGTGGATTTCTACAAGGTAGATATAGATCAGCAGCCTGAGCTTGCCGGTCTTTTTGGCGTTACCTCTATCCCCTCATTGCTTTTCATTCCCAAGGAAGGCAAGCCAAGCATGTCCGTGGGAGCTATGGAGAGGCAGCAGATGCAGGCCGCCATACAAGACCTTTTGAATGTCACGCCTTAACAGATAGGCTCAAAATAGCGAAGTCATGAAGTTTAGGGATTTTATGTTGTTGGCGATATTATGCACCACAACATTCTTCATTTACAACACCGCGTTGCCTGCCGATATCATGGAGGTGCGGAATATCATCACTGCCAGGGAAATCATAGACAATGATTCTTGGCTCTATCCCACGCTGAATGGGGTGTTACAATTGGAGAAACCTCCCCTGCCTACATGGGTGGCCGCGGCTATAGAATACATCTCGCCCGATAGCCTTGGGGCGCAGCGCATGGCCGCAGGTGTTATGGCGGTGGTTTGGATAACGTTTTTCTATTATGTGGCACTTTATCTGTCACAGCGCAAGGATTACGCTCTCTATTCCACCATTATCTTCATGACTTGTTACAATGTGGTGCAGATGGGGCGCACGGCCTCCTGGGATATCTACTGCAACGCCTTCATGATGGCCGCCATCTATTTCTTGATGCGTGGCCTTTACGATGATTACTTCAAGGAGCGGCAACGCCCGTGGCTCTACTTGCCGTTGGCAGGCTTGATGATGGGACTTTCCTTTCTCAGCAAGGGTCCCGTGGCCTTTTACGCCCAGCTATTGCCCGCCCTCATCGCGGCCCTCATCTTTATCCGCCCGCTAGACGTGCGTGAGAAGTGGAAGCCGTTGGCTGCGATGGTGGTGATATGTCTTGTCGTCAGTGGCTGGTGGTATGTCTACTTGCTGCTCAATCATCACGAGGAAGTCATGGCTTTCCTCTCCCAGCATGCTTATTGGGGTACGCGCATTGTCAGGCCTTGGTATTATTATTGGCGCTTCTTCTGCGAGACGGGAGCCTGGACTACCTTGATGCTCACCGCCTTGATGGTACCTTTCTGGAACAAGCGGCTGCCTGAGCGCAGGGGCTACCTGATAGCCGTCACGTGGACGCTCGTTGCCTTGGTGTTGCTTTCCTTGATACCCGAGAAGCGCGTGCGTTACCTCTTGCCCATGATGACTCCATGCTCTCTGGCCATGGGTTACGTGATTATCTATTTCAAGGACTATTGCCACAAGGACCGCCAGGCAGAGCGGTTGTTCTTGTTGAATGGCGTGGTCATGAGTGTGGTCACGTTTACCTTGCCCGTGTTGGTGTTCATTTTTGGTTATCAGCGAGACTCCATGCACTTGGATAGTTATGTGGGTATTACCTTGCTTATTGTCTTGGCAGGTTTATGGATAGCACGGGCAACCATGAACAGGGACGCCGGGCAGTTGATATTTGGTGTGGCCGCGTTGTTCGCCGTGATATGCAGCTTTCTGCTTAGGCCTATCGCCAACGTGTTTGACAATCCCGACAAGAATAGCATTCACCAGATAAGCAATTTGGATTTGCCGTTTTATCATAAAGCGGATGAAAATTTGCGCATAGAGCTGATTTATTCGGCCCGCCATCAAATCAAGCCGCTTGATTTGTCTGATGAAAAGGCCGTAGAGAAAGCGATGCCTTGCGTAGTCATCACTAGGGATGACATCACGAAGTCACTTTCGGGAGAGCAGTTGAAGAAGATAAGATTAGAACCTTTGGGGCGTTTTGACGACAATAAGCACCCTAAAGGCAATGAACACTATACGGCGGATTTCATTAACCATGCCACGATACTGCGGCAACGGTAATCGCTCCTTTGTCAAGAAAATTTTTTCGTTGATAGATAGCCTTATAGGCGACAAAATCCGCTATTAGGCTGGCATAAAGATGAAACTAGTCTCGTTGGGCAACGAAACTAGTTTCATTGGCCATCGCAACTAGTTTCGTGACCTCACGGAACTAGTTGCGTTTTTGTCTCTATCATGTGCTTGATAAGGTTGCGCATTGATATGTCTTGATTTATTACTGTCGCGGAGGACCCTTTTAGGAAGTAGGCATTCTCTTTTCATGGGCTAGCAGTGGAATATCAGGCATGTCCATTCCGCTTCCACACGCTTGTCGGACAATCTTAAGCCCAGGTTTTCGGCTTTTTCCACTAGCAAAGGGACGTCTTTCTCATAGAAACCGCTGAGTATCATGGTGGCACCTGGAGCCATAACCTCTCGGAATATGGGCATGTCCGCCAAAAGTATGTTGCGGTTGATATTGGCCATCACGAGATCAAACAGCCCACTTACATGATTGAGCACGGCACTGTTCCCCAAGTAGACGTTGAGGTTTTCCACTTGGTTCAGCTCGGCGTTGTGACGTGTGTTCTCCACGCTCCATTCGTCAATGTCGTAGCCGACCACCTCTTTTGCGCCCATTTTCATGGCCGCAATGCCCAGTATGCCTGTGCCGCAACCGCAGTCCAGCACTCGCTTTTGGTTCAGGTTCATGCCCAGCATGGCTGAGATGGTCAGGCGGGTGGTCTCGTGTGTGCCTGTGCCAAAGGCCTGCCGTGCCTCTACGCCTATCTCTATGTGGTCTGCCGATAGGCCAGGATGGGGTGCGCCGCGCTTCGCGTCATAGATCAGCACTTGGTCATCTATCACGATGGGGTCAAAACCCTCTTGCTCCCAAGCCTCATTCCAGTCTTTGTCCTCGGCTTCCGCCATTTTCACGCTTATCTTCGCCCCTTCGATTGGGAAGAGGTTGATGGCCTCGCGCATGGTTTCCTCATCGAAGAGGTCGGCGTTTACGTATCCGTTCAATCCATGTCCTGTTTCCTCAAATGACTCGAAGCCCGCTTCGGACAAGCTGTCCGCAAGCAAGTCTTTGCATACCTGTTTCAGCTTTTCGGGGCAATCTATGCTGAAACAACCCATTAAATATTTCATCTTCTTGTTAAATTTATGTCGCGAAGATATAAAAATTAGGGAAAAACCTACCATGGTATAGGGTTTTTCCGTATATTTGCAGTGAAATTACTCGTAACTTTGTATCATAATCAATCATGTTTAAAACAATTAGCGCTATGAGAGGTAGGATTATAATAGGGATGCTTTTGGTAGCCTTGCTGCCCTCCAAGAGCATGGCGCAGGATGACGACCTGTATTTCACCCCCAAGGATGAACCTGTGGAGGAACCCACCGTAGAGTCTGTGCCCATGGCGGTGGAGCCTCATACATATTATATCGGCAGCAATCGAGACGTAGACGAATACAATCGCCAAGGCCGTTACTGGCAACATTACCAGAAGATAGGCACTGACTCATTGGGCAATGACATCATAGAGTTCTCGGAAGGCAGGGGAGTATATCCCGATTCATTGCAGATAGCCGAGACTTACGTGGAAGACGATAGCTTTGGCCAAGAAGATTTCCAGTATACCAGGCTTTTCTGCCGTTGGAATGGCTTCTATGATCCTTGGCTCTATAGTCATTATGGCTTTGGCCCTTATTATTGGAACACTATCTATTGGCATTGGTACGACCCATGGTATTATGGTTATTGGGGATGGTATGATCCTTGGTACTATGGCTACTGGGGTTGGTATGGCAGTTGGTACGATCCCTGGTATTATGGATATTGGGGCTGGCATCGTCCTTGGTATGGTGGCGGTTGGCATAGACCCGTTTACGCTTACCATAACAATGGCCTTGGTCGGGGAGTGCGTAGCTATGGATTTCCCAACCGTGGCAACAGGGTAAGCGCGGGTACCACGAACCATAGAACTAATCGTTTCGGAAGCAATAGTTTTGGCCGCCGCAACAACAATAGGTCTACTTTGCAAAACAACCGATACAACAACCGTTACAACAATAACAATCGCTACAACAACACCAACATGAATAGGGGTTTCAGCAATCCCGGTTCTTTCCAGGGTGGAGGCTTTGGCGGAGGTCGTAGTGGTGGCTTCGGCGGCGGAGGCGGCTTTGGTGGCGGACGCTCCGGAGGTGGTGGCGGAGGTTTTGGCGGAGGTCGTCGATGACTTTCCATACCACTATATATCCTGATTAAAAGTATTTGAATTAATGAAATCTTAAAACTATGCGTATGAGATTTATATCCATGGCGGCCTTGGCATTGTTTACGATGTCCGCCGCCGCACAAGAGACATATCAATCGGCCAATCTAGTGACCACGGACTTGAATGGTACCGCACGCTATGTCGGTATGGGAGGCGCGATGGAGGCTTTAGGCGCGGACATCTCGACCATGAGCACCAATCCCGCTGGTATTGGCCTTTTCCGCCGCTCGGTCATCAATATGTCCGCGGGACTTGTCACCCAGACAGACGCGGATACGCACCTTAGCATCAATGGCAGCTATGCCGACTTTGACGGGGATAAGACCAAGTTGAGCTTTGACCAATTGGGATTTGTCTATTCCCATCGCGTTGGCAGGCGCTCATACCTGAATTTTGGTTTCAATTATCACAAGAGCCGTAACTTCAACCAGATACTCAATGCCGTAGGCGGACTTTACAACGCCTCGCAAAATAAGCTCACGGCCATGAAGTATGACTATCTCAAGCATGAGTCAAGCTATGTGCAAAACTTGGCCTGGAACGCCGTGGACGCGAACTATTCGAACATGATGGCCTATGATGAAGACTTGGACCAATATGATTTCATGAACGGAACGGCTTACATGTTTGGCCAATACCAAAAGGGTTATATAGGTGAATACGACTTCAACATTAGCGGAAACATCAACGAACGTGTCTATTTGGGACTGACCATTGGCGTGCACGACGTGAATTACCGCAGTGACAGCTATTACACAGAAGACCTGGAAGGTGGCGGCTTCTCGGAGGGATTGGAATACATGAAGATAGACGGCACGGGATTTGACTTGAAATTGGGTGCCATCTTCCGTCCCGTGGAGGAAAGTCCCTTCCGCATTGGTGTCTACGTTAATAGCCCCATCTTCTATGACTTGAAAATGGACGCCGGGCATGGACTCTATATGACGGACAACACCAACGAGGCGGAGAGTTGGAACGACCTCTATTATGACTTCAAGATTAATACACCTTGGAAGTTTGGTGTCAGTCTGGGTCATACTGTTGGCAACTTCCTGGCCTTGGGCGCCACTTACGAGTATTCCGACTATAGCACGATAGACAACCGTATCAAGGATGACGGCTACTGGTACGATGACTGGTACGGGGATTATTATTATGATGCTTCTTCCAGCGATGACGTGATGAATCGCCATACCGAGAACTCTCTCAAGGGCGTGCATACCTTGAAACTGGGCCTTGAAGTGAAGCCCATGCCGCAGTTCGCTATCCGCGCGGGTTACAACTTCGTCTCGGCGGTATTCGATAAGGACGCTTTCCGTGATGGTTCATTGCCTTCACCAGGCGTGGCCTATGCCACTTCCACGAACTATACCAACTGGAAGTCCACCAATCGTTTCACGCTTGGAGCGGGATATCTAGGCAAGCACTTCACGGTAGACCTGGCTTACCAGTATTCCGCCACTAACGGAGACTTCTATCCATTTATGTCTTATGTGGACAACAATGACCCTAGCCTGGACAATATCGCTGATGCCACCAAGGTGTCTAACTATCGTCACCAGTTGCTCTTGACTTTGGGGTACAAGTTCTAGAGACAATATCTCACCCTTTTCTATAAACAAGCCAAAGCTCGACGCGTTTCCCTCTGAGACCATAAGGCCAAAAGCGGAAAAGCGTCGAGTTTTTTCTTTTTTTAAGCTATGAAACAACACTCAATTATCATGTGGATTTGGAAACGCGTTTTGTACGTAGTTGTGGCCACCGCGGTTTTCTCTCTCTTGGACTGGATATTCGGAGACGGGATAAACCTTATGTACAATGTCGTGAGGGCGATAGTCTTGCTATTCTCCATATGGCTGTTTGACAAGCTTTATCAGCTATATGACCGCCGTAATTAATGCCTGGGGCCAGGGGGTACGTCATCCTTTTTCTTGATGAAAACAGGCTCTCATGGCTATTCAATTTGTTTCGCTCGGAAAAATAACTTGTTTTGGTTGGCGAAATAACTTGTTTTCCTTGGCGAAATAACTTGTTTTCCTGTCCAAAACAAGTTGATTTCATTTCCTGAATAAGTTGACTTCGATGAAAGGTATAGGGATGTCGTGGCATATCTAGCTCCATGCTGCCGGAAGTATAGTATCCTTTCCAGTACCAGCCTGCTGAAACTCCAGTACCAATAGGCTGGTACTGGGGAGTCAGTAGTATTGACTTTCAATAGGAGTAGTATTGGGTGCCACTGGGAATATTTCCGCGAGGCGGCAACAACATGCTACGTAAATCACGCTTCATCGGGCTTGCGTTAAACAAAAAACTGTCGGGAGCATCTCTGGTATACTATGAGATGCTCCCGACAGTTAACGTTTCTTCATTTGAAGAAAGCCGCCAAAAAGGCGGCTTCTCATTTCCTATGCTCTGGACGTGGCTTGCCTGCGGCTTTTCTGAGTGCTTGCCTGTGAAAATCGTCCTCAGCTTTCAGTGCCTTGAAAACCTTGCTGGGCGATATGATTCGCATGAATCTCTCGTGATAGTCGCGCTGCATGGTTTTCAATTCTATGTCCAGTTCGTCTTGTTTCTTTAACGCTTTTCGGCAGGCGCAATCGTTGGTGGTGTCCACGACACGGTAGCGCCTCATCTGCTCAAAGAGCACACGCTGCTTCTTTTGCATCTCCCTGTATACGGGGAAGAAGGCACCAGCCTCGGCTGGGGTGAGTCCAGCGGCTGTGGTGATATACTGCTCCAGCTCTTTTTGGAATTGCACAGGGTCGAATTTCCTGTGTCTCTCCCTCCTTTGCGAGAAGCCGTCGGAGGTGAGCAGGCACATTGCCACGATGAGCAAGAAAAATTTCAGGGGAATATTCAGTTTCATGTCTTTTAGTAATCTGAGTCTGACAACGAAGCGTAGATGATATCACTGTCTATCATGGTATAGTCTACCATCTCGTCGAAAAGGAAACTGCTGTTGTTGGCATAGCTGTTGTCCATCGACAGGGGCATGGCAGGTTGGCTGTCAGGGGAGTTAAGTTGGCGATAAGCCCCTACGCCAAAGACCGCGAAGAGCGTACAAGCCGCGACCACAATGGCAACGCGGTATTTGCGCCACATGGGAACAGCCCTAGCCCGCTTGGCTTCTTGCTCTGGCACTCGCTCCATGACTTGCTGGGTGAGCCGCTCAAAGTAGCCCTCGGGTACGGTGAAATGGTTTAGCTTGCCAAACCGCTCCCGGATTTCTCTTTCCTCATTGTTCATATTCATATCTCAATTCCTTTCTGCTTTTTTGACGTATATGGTTTTGAAAGGTTTAATCGCGTGAACGCAAATATTCCATTATTTTTTTCACGGCAAGATGGTAAGAGGCTTTCAACGCTCCTTCGCTGGTTTCCAGTGTCTTGCTCATTTCCGCGTAAGGCATCTCGTCATAATATCTCAGGTTGAATACCGTCCGCTGCACGGGGGGCAGCGTCGCGATGGCTTCTTGCAGGAGAGCTTGCGCTTCGTCTCCATCGAAAAACTCATCGGCCAGCAACCTGTTGGCCACTGTGCCCAACTCATCGTAACTGCATGCGTCTGTCTGTTTTTGCTTGCGGATGAAGTCAAGGGCTTCGTTGATGGCGATACGGTAGAGCCAAGTGGCGAGCGAGGATTGCCCGCGAAAAGAGGAAAGATGGTTCCACACCTTGATGAAAGCGTTTTGCAACACGTCGTTGGCATCGTCATGGTAAAGCACGATATGCCTTACCTTGTAATAAAGAGGCTCACTGTAGGTGCGCACCAATAACTCGAAACCCTGCTTCTGGGTTTCGCCGTCACTGAGCAGACTAAGTATCTCGGAATCCTTGGCCACTTATTTGACAAATACTTTGCGTGCGGTGGTTCCTACTTTCACAATATAACACCCCTTGCGCAGGTTCAGGTCATAATGGCGGTCATTGCCCTCCACCTTGAAAGCCATTACGCATACCCCCGCCAGGTTGTATATCTTCACGTCCATGCCATTGGCCCCCACTATGCGCAAGACATTGCCCCGCAAGGCAATTTCCACCTCTTTGCTTCCCTGCTCAATGGCCTGCGTGTCACTTTCCGCCCAAGTGGAGACGGGCAAAGCGATAGACGTGGCGAGAAATGTTATTATAATGAGTAGAAATCTCTTCATGCGCATTAGCTTATGTGTTACTTGCAAAGTTAGGAAAAATCAGTGTGATATATGCTTTCATGGCGTTTCGCATGGTGTACATTTAGGGTATTTTAACTATTTATACGTCAAAAACCATGCCTTCATCTGTCAGATAGACATTGGGGAAGATGCTTTTTGCCTCTTTGAGCAGCTGGTTTTCCTCGTGGTAGCGTGCGCTATAATGACCCAGCAACAGCTTGCCCACGTTGGCGGCCTTGGCTACTTGCGCGGCTTGCTCTCCCGTGCTGTGATAGTAAAGAGCCGCTTTGTCGGCCTCATGGCTAGTGTAGGTACTTTCGTGGTAAAGCGTAGATACGTCTTTGAGCAACTCATGCAGGGTAGGGATGTAACGGGTGTCACTGCAATAGGCGTATGAACGAGGAGGGGCGGCGGGTGTTACCAGTCGTTCGTGGGGCACCTTTTCGCCTTCTGGCGTTTCCCAGCCCGCTCCGTTCTTGATGTTGTTGATGTAGCAGATGGGTATGTGATAGAAATCTATCATGTCCCGCCTGATGTGGGGCAAGGAGGGCTGTTCCCTGAAAAGGTATCCGCAGCATGGCAGGCGGTGCTCCAGGGGTATCGACTCCACGCGGAGGCTTCTGTCTTCAAATATCACCATGTGCCTCGTAGTGTCTACGGGGTGGAAAACCACCTCGAAATCCCTTCTTTTGCAGAAATAGTCCATTTGTCGCTCGAATAGTGTAGCGTAATCAGCGGGGGCGTATACGTGGAGTGGGGTGGTGCGCCCCGTGAGGCCAAAAGTGGATATCATGCCCAGCAGTCCAAAGCAATGGTCACCATGCATGTGGGAAATGAACACCGCCTGGAGTTTGGAGAAACTTACCCGGCAGTTGCGCAAGTTAAGTTGCGTACCCTCCCCGCAATCCACCATAAAGAACTTACCCCTCACTTCCACTACTTGAGATGAGGGGCGGTGGTGGTTAGTGGGCACCGCGCTGCCGCAACCTAATATGTGTACCTTGAATGGTTCCAACTCACTTTATGCGTTTATAGGCGAAAATGCCCTTGTCGTTCTCTAAATAGAGACTGTCCGCTCCCAATTGGTAGATGTCGAAGGTGTCTTTGTTGAACACGAGCTTTCCGTTCACTATCTTCCAGGAAGTCCAAGGATTGGCCTCCGCCTTGGCGTAACTCTTCAGTTCCCCGCCTTCCATTATCTCGAAGTTCTTGTCTATGCTGGCCCAGCGACCCAAAAGCGAAGTGAGATTGATTACTTCCACGGCTTCCAGCTCTCCGCCTTCCCCTAACCGCGTGACTACGGCCATGCGGTCTCCGCTCATCAAGCCGCCTTTCACGGGAGAGGTGACCATGTCCGTCTCGTCATGTATGCCTAGCGAGAGCGTATCTCCTGCGTCGGTAATCAACTCCAGCGTGTGCATGGCGGTGCCAGGGCCACATACACCATAAATGGTAGAGTCTGTCACTTCTGTTTCCGCTACACTGTCGTTGGCCACTATCACCTTGGCAGACTTGTTTTGCTTACAGCTCTGCATGCTGAGCAGCATGAGGGGAAGAGCTAAATATAAGATTTTCTTCATAGTGTATTTATGGGTTTAGATTGTTTTCTTGTTTTTTAGCCTCGTTCCAAAGTTCATCCATTTCCCGCAAGGTCATCTCTTTCAGCGGTTTATCTTTTTCCTTGGCTTTTTCCTCTACGTAGTTGAAACGCCGTGTGAATTTCTGGTTGGTCATCTCCAACGCGTTATCGGGATTGAGGTGGTAGAGCCTCGCGGCGTTGATGACAGAGAAAAGGAAGTCGCCTAATTCCTTGGTGGAGTTTTCCTTGTCTTCCTTGCGCAACTCCGCTTCTAGTTCAGCCAGTTCCTCACGCACTTTCTCCCAGACATCTTCCTTCTTTTGCCAATCGAAACCGACGTTGCGCGCTTTGTCTTGTATGCGATAGGCCTTGATAAGGGAAGGCAGGGAACGGGGGACACCCGCCAATACGCTGGCGTTTCCGTCTTTCTCCTGCTGCTTGATTTGCTCCCATGTTTTTTCCACTTGGCTTGCCGTGTCAGGCTTGTCGCTTTCAGGGTCATCGCCAGTGGTGTCTGCCATGCGGTAGACTACTTGCCCTTGCTCGTTTATCGTCATTTCCGGATTGGATACGCTCCATTGCCCTTCCTCGTTCCAGTTAATGAACGGGTGGCGGAACATCAGCTTGTCGGCTTCCAGGTTGCAGACATCCGCTATGTCGAATTCTTCCTGCTCCTTGCCCAATATGGCATAGAACACCACGTGCTCCAACACGTCTCCCAATTCCTTGCTGATGTTCTTGAAATCATTCTTCATCAAGGCGTCGCAAAGCTCAAACGCTTCCTCTATCGTGTTGGGACGCAAGCTCTCAAAGGTCTGCTTCCTGTCCCAGGGGCATTGCTTGCGCAGTCTTTCTTGCACGTCGAGCAGCCTGCCAAAAGCCGCGAGTTTTTCCTCTTTTGTATGCATTTATAGTTGATTTATCTGTGCAAAGATACTATTTTCCATGGAAAATTACTAAATTTGCAGCGTTTTTATAGAGAAATAACATAATAAGAAGAATATATTACCAATGGAATTAGCGACAAAGTATGACCCACAAGCCGTGGAGTCTAAGTGGTATCAGTATTGGATAGACAACAAGCTTTTCAGCTCTAAGCCCGATGGACGGGAGCCTTATACTATCGTGATACCCCCACCCAACGTGACGGGTGTGCTCCATATGGGCCATATGCTCAACAATACACTGCAAGACATTTTGGTAAGGCGTGCCCGCATGGAGGGAAAGAACGCTTGTTGGGTGCCTGGCACAGACCACGCTTCCATCGCCACGGAGGCGAAGGTGGTGGGAAAACTGGCGGAACAAGGCATCAAGAAGACTGACCTTACCCGTGAACAATTCTTGGAGCATGCCTGGGACTGGACCCGCGAGCATGGAGGCATTATCTTGAAGCAGTTGCGCAGGTTGGGAGCGAGTTGCGATTGGGAGCGCACGGCGTTCACGATGGATGAGCCTCGCAGCAAAGGAGTCATTAAAGTGTTTTGTGACTTATACCGAAAAGGCCTTATCTATAGAGGCGTAAGGATGGTGAATTGGGATCCGCAAGCCCAAACGGCCTTGTCTGATGAAGAGGTTATATACAAGGATGAGCATTCCAAGCTTTACTACTTGAAATACAGGGTGGTAGAAGCAGACTGTCAACAAGTGGATGAAGGCAACGTGATGCATAAGGATGGCAAGGGTTACTATGCTGTTGTAGCCACGACAAGGCCTGAGACCATCATGGGTGATACCGCCATGTGTATCAATCCCAATGACCCGAAAAATACTTGGCTTAAAGGCAAGCATGTCATCGTGCCCTTGGTCAACCGCGAGATACCTGTGATAGAGGATGACTACGTTGAAATTGAATTTGGTACGGGTTGCTTGAAGGTTACGCCCGCTCACGACATCAATGACCATGCGTTAGGTCTGAAGCATGGATTGCAGACCATTGACATCTTCAATGACAATGGTACCATCGCGGAATGCGCCGGTTTATATATTGGTATGGACCGCATGGACGTGAGGAAGCAAATAGCCAAGGATCTGGAAGCCGCTGGATTGATGGAGAAAGTGGAAGACTATGACAACAAGGTGGGCTATTCCGAGCGCACCAAGGTGCCCATAGAGCCTAAGTTGAGTACGCAGTGGTTTCTCAAGATGCAGCATTTCGCGGACTTGGCTTTGGATCCCGTGATGAATGACGAGATAGAATTCTACCCCAAGAAATACAAGAACACTTATCGCCACTGGCTGGAGAATATCAAGGACTGGTGTATCAGCCGCCAATTATGGTGGGGCCATCGCATACCCGCTTATTATTTTGATGCCAACGGCAAGCAAGATTTCGTCGTGGCGGAGACTCCTGAGGAAGCGTTGGCTTTGGCGCGGGAGAAAGTTCCTGGCCTTACCGCTGCCGATTTGGTGCAGGAAAGTGACTGTCTTGATACCTGGTTCTCTTCCTGGCTATGGCCTATCTCCGTGTTTGACGGCATTAACCATCCCGACAACGAAGATATCAAATACTATTATCCTACCAATGACTTGGTAACCGGTCCGGATATCATCTTCTTCTGGGTAGCCCGCATGATTATGGCAGGCTATGAGTATAAGGGAAAAATGCCTTTTAAGCACGTTTACTTCACGGGCATTGTGCGTGATAAGCTTGGTCGCAAGATGAGCAAGAGCCTAGGAAACTCTCCTGATCCTTTGATGTTGATAGACAAATATGGAGCAGACGGTGTGCGTATGGGCATGATGCTCTCCGCTCCCGCTGGCAACGACATCCTTTTTGACGAGGCGCTTTGCGAGCAAGGACGTAACTTCAACAACAAGATATGGAATGCCTTCCGTTTGGTAAAGGGATGGCAGGTGAGCGATGAGATGACCCAACCTGCTGTAAACAAGATAGCGGTGAATTGGTTCAATGCCAAATTGAAAGAGGTTAACGCCGAGATGGAGCTGCAATTCAAGGGTTATCGCATCTCAGAGGCTTTGATGACAGTGTACAGGCTCTTTTGGGATGAGTTCTCCAGTTGGTATTTGGAGATGGTCAAGCCTGCTTATGGCACTCCAATTGACCGTGCTACTTATGAAGCTACGCTTGGTTTCTTCGATACCTTGTTGAAAATGCTGCATCCTTTTATGCCTTTCATCACCGAGGAGTTGTGGCAACATCTCTATGAGCGTGAACAGGGAGCTTCTATTATGCGTGAATGCTTGGCGTTGGAAGGATTATCCGACGGGGAACGCGCCCTCTTGGCCGATATTGAGCGTGTAAAGCAAGTGATAGGTGGCGTGCGCACCATTCGCAATCAAAAGAATATCTCGCCCAAGGAAGCCTTGACGTTGCAAGCTGTAGGCGAGCACCATCTCGCCAACTATGATAGTGTGGTGAAAAAGATGGCCAACCTGAGCCAAATAGAAGTGGTGAAGGAGAAGAGCGCGGAGGCTTCCGCCTTCATGGTGAGCACGGATGAGTATGCCGTACCGTTGGGCAACCTTATCGACGTAAAGGCGGAGATAGAGAAAGCGCAAGCGCAATTGGCTCATCTGGAAGGTTTCTTGGCGGGAGTGCGAAAGAAATTGGCCAACGAGAAGTTCGTGGCTCACGCTCCCGAAAACGTGGTGGCCTTGGAACGCAAGAAGGAAAGCGACTCTTTGGAGAAGATTGCCGTGCTGAAGCAAACTATTGCTGAGTTGAGCAAGAACTGATGATAGTCGTGAAAAGGATTAGTTGTTTTATCGCGCTGGTCTGTGCCCTGCTCATGGGCACTGCCAGTTGCTCGGATGACGCTGTCGATATCGATGAATATACGAAGCAAACGCTCTTCGTGTATATGCCTTGGTCTGGCTCAGAGACCAGTTCGGGGCTCTATTCTTATTTTCAGGTCAATCTGGACAGCATAGAAAGGGCCATCAAACGTGATAAAGGTCTTGACGGAACCAGAGTAGTGGTGTTTATCAGCAACTCTGCCAATCAATCTTCCCTTTATGAAATAACCTACCAAAATGGTGACATCGCCCATGTGCCAGTCAATGACTATGCGGGACAAGACTATGCTACCACCGCAGGCTTGTCAGGTTTGCTGAACGAGGTGGTGACTTACGCTCCCGCTCTCAACTATGCGATGATTATAGGAGGACATGGTTGCGGATGGACTTATAAGGAAGATTGGGAAGACTATCCTACGAGGGCTTTGGAGCTAAAGAACAAGATGAATCCTGCCGCGGGACTTCCCATGACCCGTTTTTTCGGCAGTGTGGCGGACAATAAGTATGCCATGAACGTGGAAGAACTGGCAGAAGCCATAGAGTCCACAGGCTTGAAGATGCAGTATGTGCTTTTTGACGATTGCTATATGGCCAATGTGGAGACAGCCTACGCCTTGCGCAACGCCACCAATTTCTTGGTGGCTTCCACCAGCGAGGTGATGAGTTTGGGCATGCCGTATTATAGTCTTTGGGCCTATCTGGCTTCTGCCACCCCCAATTATGCCAACATTGTCAGTGGCTTCAATGAGTTTTATAGTGGATATACAGTCCCCTGCGGTGCCCTGTCCGCCATTGATTGCAGGCAGATGGAAAACTTGGCGGCTGTTATGAGCGAAGTAAATGCCACGGCAGTCTTTGACGAAAGCAGTAGGGCGGAGGTGCAAGTGATGGATGGTTTCTCGCCTAACTTGTTCTATGATTTAGGCTCGTATGTGAAGACTTTGGACATTAGCAATTCCCTACGCTTGCGTTTCGAGGCTCAATTAGAAGCTACTGTCAGGGCCACGCAGTCTACGGAGTATGTTTATACGGCATTGAGAGGTACAGATCAATTGATCAAGGTGGAAGACTATAGTGGAATCACCATCTCGGATATCAGTACACACAACGTGGCCAACAAGGGAAAGGAGAAAACGGAGTGGTGGACGGCGAGCCACCAAGACATTGCCGTCCCTTAACCCAATTTGCTGCCCTCCATCAGTTTAGGGCAAATGTCGTTAAAAGGGCATGAGTCACACATGGGGCTCATGCTTTTGCATATATAGCGGCCATGCAGCAACAGCCAATGGTGGGCATCGGGGATGTCTTTTTCAGGTATGTGCTTCATCAGGTAATTTTCCACTTTCAGGGGCGTATTGGCTGATTTGGGCACCAATCCCATGCGATGGCTTACCCGGTAGACATGGGTGTCCACCGCCATGGTAGCCTTCCCGAACCACACCGCTTGTATGACGTTGGCGGTTTTCCTGCCTACTCCTGGCAATAGGGTGAGCTGCTTGATGTCGCTAGGCACCTCGTTCCCGAAGTCGCTTACCAGCATCCTGGCCATCGCCACTAAGTGTTTTGCCTTGCTATTGGGATAACTTACGGAGCGGATATATTCCAATATGTCTTCCTCTTCGGCTTTTGCCATGCTCTCTGCGTCAGGATACTTGGCGAAAAGGGCAGGCGTGACTTGGTTGACACGTTTATCCGTGCACTGAGCGCTCAACAATGTGGCCACCAGTAATTGAAAAGCGCTGCCAAACTGCAACTCTGTGGTTACGTTTGGCAGCGTGTTCCTGAAGTGACCGAGTATGAACTCGTATCTTTCTTCTCGGGTCATTTATTTCTTAGTCTCTTCTTTTTTGTTGTCTTTGGACTTGGAATCCACTTTTCCCTTGTAAGCCTTGTTCAGTCCGGCGATGATTTCGTCGGTGATGTCATAAGCCTTGTCTGCGTAGAGCAAGTTGTCTCCACTCTTGCTCAAGATGATAGAGTACTTCTTGTCCTTGTTATACACTGCCAAGAAGTGGTCGATGGAATCGTGCAAAGCCTTGTTGTATTTTTCTTGCTCAGCATTGAACTCGTTGCCCAAGCGCTGCTGCAGTCCCGCCAGGTCGTTTTGCTGCTTTTGCAAGCCTGCCTGCACGGCTTCCGCCTGCTCGCGGGTATAAGCGTTTTGTTGCACTTTCTGCTGGAAGTTTGCCACCGCGTTTTGCAATGCTTGTCCCTTTTGGTTCAACGTAGACTGGATGTTTTGACCTTTCTTTTCCAGTATCTCTGTATACTCCTTGGCAAAGCGGTACTGTGTCATGATGGAGTCTACCTCCACGTAGGCTATTTTCAACTCTGTCGGAGCTGCGGCGGTTGTTTTCTCTTCCACTTTGGGTTGCGCGTTGTTGCAAGAAGAGAACGCTACTATCCCCGTGGCAACGAGAGCGATGCTTAAAAACTTTCTTTTCATTTGTGTTATGGTTTGTGTTATTTATAATACAAGATTAATAAGCCTTGCCTGCCTTGCGGGCTTCCCGGTCTTGGTCGAGCACGCAGTGTATGCGCTTCTTGCGCAGCCCAGGATTGTCGTGCACGTGTTGTGAAGAGAACTTCCCGTTCTTTTTCAATATCACTTTCACCGAGAGCAATGCCACGGAGATAGCAATTATTAACACGCTTAATAGCAAGACTTCTAGCATAATTGATTAATTTCGCGGTGACTTAGGTCACGAATTTGCCGCAAAGGTAATATTTTTTGGTAGAAGCACAAAATAAAATAACATAAATAAATGAATAAAAACGTATTAAAACCAGCTCGAGTGTTCGAGCAGTTTGCCAGAATCAATCAAATTCCCCGACCTAGCAAACATGAGGAACAGGTGATAGAATACCTGAAAAGATTTGGCGAAGAGAGAAACCTGGAGACCGTGGTAGACGATGCCGGCAACGTATTGATACGCAAAGCCGCCACTAAAGGCATGGAGGACAGGCAGACGGTCATACTGCAGAGTCATATGGATATGGTGTGCGAGAAGGTGAAAGGTCTGGATTTTGATTTCCAGCGCGACCCTATCCAGACTGTGATTGAGGGTGATTGGATGAAAGCCAAGGGCACCACGCTGGGCGCGGACGATGGCATCGGCATGGCTTTGGCCTTGGCCATACTGGACAGCGATGACGTGGAGCATGGACCATTGGAGTGTGTTTTCACCCGAGATGAGGAGACTGGTCTTACGGGAGCGCAGGGCATGAAAGCAGGTTTCATGACAGGCAAGATGCTGATTAACCTGGACAGCGAGGACGAGGGGCAGTTTTTCGTTTCCTGCGCTGGCGGTCAGACCGCCACGGCCATCTTCCGCTATACCCGTGAGCAGGTGCCCGACGGTTATTTCTTCCTTTCCGCCAGCGTGGATAAGTTGAAGGGAGGCCACTCGGGCGATGATATCGACAAGAAGCGGGCCAATGCCGTGAAGCTCTTGGCACGCTTTCTCTATATGGAAAGCGAGAAGCTGGGTGGCGAACTATACTTGGCCGACTTCCATTGCGGTAAGCTCCATAACGCTATTCCCAGGGATGGAGAAGCCATATTTGCCGTGAAGAATGAGGAAAAGGAAAACGTGAGGGCGGACTGGAATGTCTTCGCCGCGCAAGTGGAGGACGAGTTCCACGTTACGGAGCCTGACTGCCACTTCCACATGGGCAGCGCGGAGGCTCGCGCCGTATTGCCCCTGTCGGTGGGCACGGCGTTTATCAGGGCTTTGCAGGCCGTGGACAATGGCCCGATGTGCTATTGCCAAGACGAGGCATTGGCCTGGATGGTGGAGACTTCAAGCAACGTGGCCAGCGTGCACACCGCCGAAGACTCGGCGATGGTGACCATGAGCCAGCGAAGCAATGTGATGAGCAACTTGGATAACATGACCAACACCGTGAAGGCAGCGTTCCAGTTGGCAGGAGCCGAGGTGTCTGTAGACGGCAGGTACCCAGCCTGGAAGATGAGGGCGGACAGCGAATTGACGCGGATAACCGTGGAAACATATCGCCAATTGTTTGGCAAAGAGCCGAAAGTTATTGGTATTCACGCTGGATTGGAGTGCGGTCTTTTCTCTGAGCGCTATCCCGATTTGGACATGGTGAGCATGGGACCCACGTTGAGAGGTGTGCATTCTCCCGATGAGCGATTGCTGATTCCTACTGTCGACATGGTATGGCGCCATCTGTTGGAAATCTTAAAGAACATTCCCGCATGAAAACTCCCCGCTTAAAGTTCTTGCTGTTCTCCCTGCTGGCGTTACTCCTCTTTGCCTCCTGCGGCAAGGAGGGCGATGCCAAGAGCATGGTGGAGGACTTCCTGGATACTTACTTGGTGGATAACGCACGTTCAGACACGCGTTTCTCCCGCATGGACTCCACCAAGATGATAACTCCGGCCACGGTGATGGCTTTGCGGGAACACATGAAAACCGTAAAGCTTTTCAAGCCCAACGTGTCTTATGCCGAGGGAGACATTCCCAAGACGCTCTATTACATAAGGGTAACCTACACCAAGCCTACCGCTGACGGCAAGGGGAAGAGCTATACCCAAACGTTTTATTTCGACCCGGAGGTGAAACGCTTGATAGCGTTCAAGGAGGGTTAAATAGCTCCAAGGAAATCGCGGTAGTACTGAAACGGAATATCAGTACTACTGAAATCGAAAAGGAGTAGTACTGCGATCACCAACGCAGTACTACTCCTTTTTTCGCCGCTGGTTCTTCCGCCATGACACGCCGAATGTGCGTTCATCGGATTACCGATTATATTATCTGAGCCTCAACAAATTTTCATCCCGCCACACGATAGCCCGCGCTCGCTGTTGAAATGCGATCTGAAAAGGGGGCGGAAAAGTCTCTTTGGGAAAGCAACTTGTTTTGCTTGGGAAAATAAGTTGAATTGATGAGGAAAATAAGTTGTTTTGTTCATGAAAATAATAGGATAAAACGCAGAATAAAGCGAATTTGAGCATTCTCACTGACGGTCAGAGGGTTTGGCTTCGGGTGGCACGGAATGACATAAGGGCGGAAAAACGGATTTGGGCGGATTACAGCAATAGATGCACTTCCAAATCATTACCCAACACCTGATGCACATTTAACACTAACGGTCTCTATTTCTGCGTTCTGCGGAGGTTTACATTCTGCCTTTACAACTCCCATAAACTAATTTTGCACCAAACAAAAAGCAAGGATTATGAGGAGTACTTTCAAGATCGTCTTCTATGTAAACGGAAGCAAGGAAAAGAATGGAATTGTCCCCATCATGGGACGGGTTACAATCAACGGGACTATCGCACAGTTCAGTTGCAAGCAGCGTATCTCCAAGGATTTGTGGGATGCTAAAGGCAACAGGGCGAAAGGCAAGAGCCGCGAGGCGGTGACGGTGAACTATGCGCTTGACAACATCAAGGCGCAGATAACGAAGCACTACCAGCGGCTTTCCGACCGTGAGGCATTTGTCACGGCTGAAATGGTACGCAACGCCTATCAAGGCATCGGCACGGAGTATGAAACATTGTTACGAGCCTTTGACAAGGAGAATGAGGCGTTCGCCAAACGGGTGGGCAAAGACCGCTCCAAGCGCACGTACCAAAAGTACCTGACCGTCCGCAAATACGTGGCGGAGTTCATCAAGAGGCACTACAAGCGGACGGACATGGCGATGAACAAACTGACGGAGGACTTCATCCGTGACTACTGCCTGTACCTGCGAAACGAGGTCGGGCTGGCGCAATCGTCCGTGTGGATATACTCCATACCGTTGAAACACATCGTCACCACGGCGCACTACAATGGCAAGATACCGAGAAACCCGTTTGCGATGTACCACGTTGACCCCGACCACAAGGAACGAGGCTTTCTCACGGAAGATGAAATTCAGGCGTTGAGTACAATCAGTCTGGACAATCCCAACTTCGCATTGGCGAGGGATTTGTTCCTGTTCGGTTGCTGGACTGGCATCTCGTTCACGGACATCAAGAACCTGACCACCGATAACATCGTTGAGATGAATGGCGCATCATGGATTGTGTCGAAACGCCAAAAGACGGGCGTACCGTTCCAAATCAAGCTGATGGACATCCCCATGCAGATAATCAGGCGTTACGAGCCGTTCAGAAGAGACAAGCGACTTTTCAACATCGGCTCGCTTGACATGGTGAACAAACGCATCAAGGCTGTGGCGAAGAAATGCGGGATAGAAAAGCCGGTTTCATTCCATTTGAGCCGCCATTCATTCGCTGTTTTGGCATTGAATTACGGTATGCCGATAGAGAGCGTGAGCAAGATTTTGGGGCATACGAATATAACCACCACGCAAATTTACGCGAAGGTGACCAACGCTAAACTTGAAAACGACATATCCGCCTTTGAGAGCAAGATAAGCGGACGTTTCGTCCTATAACGCACAGTCTATGGAACGGACAACAATCACGATGGACGGGTGCGGCAGGATTGCCGTGCCGTCCGATGCCGCCAACGTGTGGATGAACGAAATGGAGTTGGTAAGGCTGTTCGATGTAATCGCCCCGACACTCCGTGCCGCCATCCGAGCCGTGTACAAAAGCGGAGTGCTGAAGCCTTGCGATGTGGAAAGGCGCATCAGGCTTCCCAACGGTTATTGTGCGGAGGCGTATGCCCTGCCAATGGTCGTGGCAATCGCTTTCCGTATCAACACACCCAATGCCGCAAGGGTACGCAACGCCCTGTTGGAAAGGCTGTGCTTGCGAAAAGACAGACAAGTGCTATTTTTCTTTTCGTCGCCAAATGTTTTGTGAACGGGTTTGTTGAACGGTTGTTTAGGTCGTATATTACAGAATATCAATGCGTTATCTTCACTTCTCAATAATTCAAAACTTTCAGACTTGCCTGCAAGTCTGCCGGAATACGGCATGGTAATTTGCATGAGTGCTATTTATTATTTTGATGAATTGATGAAAGTATATATAAACATAAAGAATAACAGCGGTTTACATCCTCATCAAACTCTCAACAAAAGGATATGGCTGATGAAAAGAGAAAACGGACACAGCCTTACTCATCGCTTTTCTTTTGACAAGCGGTTTGATGAAAGAATGTTGAGCATGTATCGCTATGACTTTTAGTATGTTAAGTCGCCCATTCATCAATTCATCGGATTTTCATTCATCATCAAGCCTGCTGTGGAAGCAACGGAGGTGAGTATCGCCATCCGCAGGCTGGCCAGACGGACTTCCGTTCTGCCGACCGACAAGGGAAAACCGACACCGCCGCAGGCTTTTGGGAACAAAAGCCATAGCTCATTATGGCGTTTTCTTCACGCACCGCTGACGCTCATGCTAAAAACTCCCCAATGAGCCAGTGGGGTTGCCCCCTGAACGCCCCCGTTTGCTTCCGAAAGAAGCTGCGAGCAGTCCTTTGAGTTGCCCAAAGTTTATGAGTTGTTTTAAAGTCTGAACTCTGTTTTTATGGTAGCAAGTTTGTGTTTCGGGCATACCGAAGCTGTTTGCTATCATCCCATAGCGGGAATTTATATACATCTTATTTTTTGAGCCTGATTTTTTCGTGATAGAAATAATTTACGATGACCGGCTTTCCTTTTTCCGAGCGTCCGTAGGGCAAATCGTTCACCCGATAGGGAAATCCTTGCGTCTGTGCATATTGGGATATGTCCTGCTCCAATGCCTGCCAGTAATCAAGCCTTTTCTTGTTGTAAATCTCATCGTATAATGGGAAGAGTTCGGGATGCTTCTCACGGATATATGCCATTATCTCTCCTTTGAATTGTCCGCGCAGGTTCAGATTTTCAAGCCATATCAAATCGGCATATCCTTTCACTTCCTTGATAATCGTCTTTACATCGGTTATTCCCGGAAATATGGGCGAAACGAAACACACGGTACGGATGCCTGCCTCATAGACTTGGCGCATTGCTTTCAGGCGGCGTTCTATGCTCACGGCGTTGTCCATATCCGCACGAAACTGTTCGTTAAGCGTATTGATTGACCAAGACACTGTTACTTTGGGAAAACGTTTCAACAGGTCGAGGTCGCGAAGGACGAGGTCGGACTTCGTACATACCATAATCTCGGCGTTGCTTCCGCGCAGTTCTTCGAGCAGCCTGCGGGTACGGCGGAATTGTTCCTCATAGGGGTTGTAACCGTCCGTCACGGAACCTATCACGATGCGCTCACCGTCATATTTGTGCGGATTGGCTATCGGTTTCCAGTTCTTCACGTCCAGAAACGCGCCCCACGGTTCTGTATGCCCGGTGAAGCGTTTCATAAACGATGCGTAGCAATACTTGCAGGCGTGAGGGCATCCCACGTAAGGATTGACCGAATATCCTCCGACTGGCAGTGCGGATTTGGTCATAACGCTCTGTACGTCTATTTCCTTGATTGTTTCAGTATTCATTGTATGCGTTTGATAAATTGTTCCGGCAGTTCCTGAATCATCCTTTCTTCACCCATTATAAGCAGCAAATCCTCTTTCATAAATACGGGGATTCCTTGCGCTTTGGCTTGGTCGGCAATGTGAAGCACCCATTCGAGACGGGAATCCACTTTGCCTTTCCGATGTCCCGTTTCCGTGCCTATGACAACCCAATCGATACCCGCGAAGTCTATCTCTCCGATTTCGTCAAAGATAGGTTCAAAGGTGACGTGGTAATGTTTGGCCTTGATATTTCTTTTCAAATCTTCTAACCTTTTTTTCTCGGAACTGCGCGTGACGGTCACGCCCATCCAGACATTTTCGTCATCCGTAGAAAAACAGACCTTATCCGGACGTTTCGTAAGAAAGATATAAGCGTGTTGCGGATTGCTTTTCATTCTTCCGAAAATCTCCGCGTTCCATTCAGGCTTCCAATCGGAGAAGTCGCTCATTCCGGTCATCAGCCATACGTGAGGTTTTGGAGTGTCGATGATGTGTAGCTTGCGCCCCATATATTCGGGTACAGAAAAATCGTCCGTGATATGGAAGCGGCGACAGTTATTACGGGCATAGCAGTAGCTGCACCCTATTGAGCAGCCTATCACTATGTTCATATTCTTTATCAGCGATTTGATGCAAACACTCATAACGTAATGCTCTCCCCATCTCCCGGCATAATCAGTCGGTTCATATCCACTTCGTGGTGGCGGGCTTCGTTTCGCAGGATTTCGCGTGTTGTCTGGCAATGGTCAATAGCATCCATGTGTACGGCTATCAGTTTGATTTGTGCGGGGAGCGTGTCGAGCATCGCCATCACTTCCTGTTCGTCGGGGATGATGCAGCCGTCTGTCTTGGAAAATTCGGGGAACACCGCACCGCCGCTGTTTACAACGATATAATCAGGGCGGTATTTTTCCACGGTTTCAAGGATGCACGGTTCCCATTTGCAGTCGCCCATTATATAAATGGTCGGAAGTCCCTCCGCCATCAGCACATAGCCCGACACGGGTCCCATCATCTGGCCTATCTGACCGAAACCGTGATGACCCGTGGTGCGGTGGATGGTCAGGTTGCCTATTGTCTTGCTCTTTTCAATTGCTTCTACATTTGTAAAACCATCTTGCACGAGGGTTTCCTTGTCTTGCGGCTGGGTGTAGAAAGGGATGTCTTTCGGCAAATGTTGTTTCACGCTCGGTTCATAATGGTCAATGTGGTTGTGTGTGAGCAGTACCATATCCACGCCCTCGGTGATTTCGCTGATGGGCATTACCAGATGCACCCTCGGACTTTTATACACGCCGAGAGCGGATTGCAGGGTTCCTTTGTCGGCAAATACGGGGTCAACAAGGATGGTGTGTCCTGCATAATTGATTTTCAAGGTGGCGCTGCGCACCAACCGGATAATAGCTTTCTCGTTCATAATGTTACGCTTTTATGATTTGTCGGGTGCAAAGTTCGGAAGATTCCCCTGATGCCTCTATGCCTTAAAAAGAGAAATATATGCCATTTTGATAAAAGAATGATGTATATTTGCAGAAAGCAAAGAACAAGAGCGATGAAAACGATAACCAACCCCGAAAGACTGGTCAGCGTCCCGTTCAGCAAGACACGTTGCGGCGTGGACTTCTACATCAACACAGGCGAGAGCAAGGACATCTGTGGTGTCTTGACCGAGCACCGGACGTTCAAGACGGATTTTTTCAGTTTCTATTTCTTTCGCCGCGTCAATGGCTATGTGCTGTTAAACTTCCGCAAAATAGAGTTACGGGACGATATGGTGCTCCTCCTGTCGCCGCACCAGCAACAGGAATGGCACGTGGACGAAGCGGAACTGGACTACACCTTTCTTATCTTTCGCGAAGACTTTATGCGCACGTTCATCGCCGACAAGTTCTTCGTCTATCGCCTGCTGTATTATTATCAGACCGACACGCCACCGTACCTGTTTGCCGCGCTGGAAGAACTGGCGGAATATATGCGCCTCTTGGGGAAGATAAAACAGGAGCTGCTGCATCCTGTGGCAGACACTTACAACCTTATCGTATCTGTGCTTTACTATCTGTTGGTGGTTATCAACCGGGCATACGCCAAAACTTACCGTCTGCCGGTCGAAGTGCCGAAGAACAATTATGCCTTCCAATTCAAAGACCTGTTGGAGAAACATATCCGCGACATGCAGCGTGTTCAGGAATATGCCGATATACTCCGCGTGAGCCGTATCACTCTGAACAATTCTGTAATGGCGCAGTTCGGAGTGTCCGCCACCCATCTGCTCAAACAACGCTTGTTGGAGGAATTGAAAAACGAGCTGTTGTTCTCCGACCGCAACGTGAGCCAGTTGGCGGACGAGTTCCACTTTTCCGACCCCAGCCATCTGATGCGCTTCTTCAAGCAACAGACGGGAAAGACATTTACGCAATATATCACGGACTACCAAAATGGAATATACGAATGAAAAGCAAGAAAAAACTTTATAAGACTTGCACTCCTATCCTCTTTTTTTGTATTTTTGCAGTCGGCGAGAGTTTTTAGGTGGAAATACACCGCATATCACAGAATTAGCAACCGTTGCCAAGTCTTTACCTCACTCTTTGAGAAAAGCTTATAAATAGCTTGTTTCTAACAGATTCCTATTTGTGTATCGAATTTTACTTGAAAACAAGTTAAATTGAAGGGCAAAATAACTTGTTTTGCAACCCCCTCTTTTTATGCGGGTGGAGGAAGGCCTTTGTGCGGTGTATAGGGGAATGGGATGATAAATTGGCCAAACGGGAAGGGGAATAAGGAGAAAAGCGTTATCTTTGCACCTATGTTTCGCATGGTTAATTTCAAAAACAATATAGTTTCATGAGTTGGATTATTCTCATTGTCGCCGGATGCTTTGAGTCTGGCTTCGCGTTTTGCCTGGGGAAGATGAAGGAAGTGTCAGGCCTTGAGTGGTATCTTTGGGGTGCGGGCTTTCTTTTCTGCCTGGCTTTGAGTATGGTGTTGCTGGCCAAGGCAGTGCAAACCATCCCCTATCGGTACGGCTTATCCCGTATGGACGGGCATTGGCGCGGTGGGCACGGTAGTCCTGGGCATTGTGTTTTTCCATGAGCCGGCTTCTTTTCTCCGTTTGTTTTTCATTACCACATTGATAGGCTCGATAGTGGGTTTGAAGATGGTCTCCCACTAGTTCCCCATGCTAATAGCGCAATAGGCTTGGCGTGACGGCTCTTTCACGCGCGCGTATATAAATAATAAGGTGTAAATGGGTGGGTTAGTTGTTGGTTGGCGGCAAAGCAATGGCATTCGGGTTAGTTAGGCGAGCATGCGGCGCATATAGTGCCTGATATGCTTGCGGGCGTTACCCAAGCTGCGCTCCACGCCTTTGTAGTTCATGCTCAACTCATAGGCGATGTCGCTCACTTTCTTTCCCTCGTAGATATTGAGTCGGTAAACGCGCTGTTGGGTGTCTGATAGTTGCGCTATGCCACGTTCCAGCAGCTCGTTCATTTCCTGCGCGGAATAGATGGACTCTACTGTGTCAGGGTCAAGTGAACTGGTTTGCAGTTGGTGTTCATGCTCTTGCAAGCGGGTGTGATGCCTCCAGTAATCGAATATCAAGTTGCGTGCCACGGTGTATACCAAGCATGGCAGGGTGATGGGGGTAATCATCTTGTCGGATTTGAGCAACCTGAGGAAGACGTTTTGCACGATGTCTTCCGTTTCGTAGGCGAAATTCACGCGAGAGCCCACAAATTGCCTCAGCTCGTCAAAATGGGCTTCATAATATTCCGCCAACAGGTTGTAGTCAGACGTGTTGTATTTCATTGACGTGTGATTTAAAGGTTGGTATGGCAAAATTACGAAAAAATCACGATACGCCATGAATTGTCATGCTAAAAATACGCAAATGAAACAAATATATATATAAAAGATAAGATTTCACGTTTCCCGACTTGCCTGTTTCGCATGGAAAGTTTCCTGATTGGCACGCTATTTGCATTTCTTCATGGCAGACAACAGAATATACATTATATATTATTATGGCACAAAAAGGTAACATCGGGGTTACTACAGAGAACATCTTCCCCGTCATCAAAAAGTTTCTCTATTCAGACCATGAGATTTTCCTCCGTGAAATGGTGTCCAACGCCGTGGACGCTACCCAGAAATTGAAGACGCTGACTCAGCAAGGAGACTTCAAGGGAGAATTGGGCGACTTGACCGTGCGTGTATCGCTGGACGAGAATGCCAAGACGCTCACCATCAGCGACCGGGGTATTGGCATGACGGAGGAGGAGATAGAGAAATATATCAACCAGATAGCTTTCTCGGGCGTGAATGATTTCCTGGATAAATACAAGGAAAACGCCAACGCCATCATTGGCCATTTCGGACTGGGTTTCTATTCCGCTTTCATGGTGGCGGACAAGGTGGATATCATCACCCGTAGCTACAAGGAAGGCAGCAAGGCCGTGAAATGGACTTGCGATGGGTCTCCTGAATATGAGATATCAGACGCTGAGAAGGAGGACAGGGGCTCAGACATCGTGCTCCACATATCCGATGACTGCAAGGAGTACCTGCAAAAGGCGAAAATACAGGAGCTGCTCGACAAGTACTGCAAGTTCATGGCCGTGCCCGTGGCCTTTGGCAAGAAGACCAAATGGGAAGGCGGAAAGCAGGTGGATACCGATGAGGACAACATCATCAACAGCGTTGAACCGCTTTGGACCAAGTCGCCCAGCACGCTGAAGGATGAGGACTACAAGGAATTCTACCGCACGCTCTATCCCATGCAAGACGAGCCGCTGTTCTGGATACACCTGAACGTGGACTATCCTTTCAACCTTACGGGTATCTTGTATTTCCCCCGCATCCACAGCAACATAGACTTGCAGCGCAACAAGATACAGCTCTATTGCAACCAGGTGTTTGTCACAGACCAGGTGGAAGGCATCGTGCCCGAGTTCCTTACGCTGTTGCACGGCGTGATAGACAGCCCCGACATTCCGCTGAACGTTAGCCGAAGCTACTTGCAGAGTGACGCTAACGTGAAGAAGATTAGCACTTACATCACCAAAAAGGTGGCCGACAGGTTGAGCGCCCTCTTCAAGGAAGATCGTAAGAAATATGAGGAGAAGTGGGATAACCTGCGCCTTTTCATTGAATATGGCATGCTTTCACAGGAGGACTTCTATGACAGGGCGAAGGATTTCGCGCTCATGAAGGACACGGAAGGTAAGCATTTCACGATGGAAGAGTACAAGACGCTCATCAAGGACAACCAGACCGACAAGGACGGAAACTTGGTTTACCTTTACGCCAACAACGTGGAGGAGCAGTATACCTACATCGAGGCGGCCAAGAACAAGGGTTATAGCGTCTTGTTGATGGACGGACAGTTGGACACGCCCATGGTGAGCATGCTGGAGCAGAAGTTGGAAAAGGCGCGCTTCACACGTGTCGACGCGGACACCATAGACCGCCTCATCGTGAAGGAAGACCGCAAAGAGACGGGAATGGAAGCTGACAGCAGTGACAATTTGGCACAAGTGTTCCGCTCGCAGATGCCTGCTTTGGAGAAAGTGGAGTTTAACGTAGAGGTGGCGGCACTGGGCGAGACCAATCAACCCACGGTGATTACCCAAAGCGAGTATATGCGACGCATGAAGGCCATGGGTCAATTCCAGCCCGGTATGGGTTTTTATGCCCAAATGCCCGATAGTTACACCCTGGTGCTCAATAGTGACCATGCGTTGATTAAGAAAGTGTTGGCAGACACCGAGAATAGCGTGGGCGAGTCGTTGAAACCTGTCATGGAACAGCTGAAGGCTTGCCAAGACAAGTTGGCCGACTTGAACAAGGAGCAATCCAGTAAGAAGCCTGAAGAGATTACCCAGGCAGAAAAAGACCAGACCCACGAGGCGGAGAAGGCTTTGGAGGAACAGCGTGAGAAGAAACGTACTTTGTTGAGTGACTACGCCAAGGGTAATCAAGTGGTACATCAGTTGATAGACTTGGCCTTATTGCAGAACGGCATGCTGAAGGGGGCCGCTCTAGACGCTTTCCTGAAACGCAGCGTAGACCTCATTAAGTAGGTTGGGCAATTTTTCTTGAAATATATTTCACCCTCGTGTCTTATAAGGAGGCACGAGGGTGATTTGTTTTTCGGATGATTGTGTTTCCGTATTTGTTTACGGGGACAAAGACGGAAAAGCCTCCCCGAAGGCATTGCCTGTCGGATAAAATGTGTATCTTCGCGAGGGGAATAACCTCAACACGATGAGAATAGTTGAAATACCTTCTTTCTTTCCGCCTTATGGTGGCGAGTTCTGCATGGAACAATCGAAGGCCTTGGCCTCATTGGGCCATGAAGTCACTATATTGGCTCATGTCCAGCTGGGAGTAACGGTCTATCCAAGAGGATGGCTGCGGGCTAAAACTAAGCCAAGGCACTTGAAAGAGGATGGGGTCAGTATTGTGAATACGGAGATGAGAGGGTTGCCTCGATGTCCCAAGATAAATACGCGAAGATGGATTGCTGGGGTAAGACGGCTTTTCGCAGCTTACATCGCTGAGTGCGGGAAGCCCGATGTCATCCATGCCCATTGCTGTAAGTGGGCGGGCTATGCGGCTTGCCTATTGCATAGGGAATATGGCATACCTTATGTGGTGACCGAGCATTTGCCTTCCCTGTTGCTGGCGGAAGAGCTGGGTGAGCCTCGCTCTGGAATTTGGCAGGCGGACTTATTGCGTGAAGCGTACAAAGAGGCAGACCGCGTGATACCAGTGGCCGAGGAATTGGTGGATGATATTGCTCCTTACTTCGGAAAGGATTACAGGTGGACAGCTATTTCCAACATTGTCGACACCGATTTCTTTCATTTCCAGCCCCGTCCAGACTTGGAAGGCAGGAGATTCCGTTTCTGTTGCGTGGCGCACTATATTCCCGTGAAGGGATATGACATGCTCTTTCGGGCTTTTGAGTTACTTTGCGAGGAAAATGATAAAGCCGAACTGCACATAGCGGGTAGGTTTACGGCGGGAAATGATTGCTTGCGAGCCATCAAGTCCTTGGCTATCGCTGACAGGGTGGTAAGCCATGGTGAGTTGGACAAGGAGGGTGTGCGGCGGTTGCTCTATGATTGCGATTGCCTGGTGTTGGCAACTCGCAGTGAAGCGCAGCCTCTAGTGTTGCTGGAGGCAATGAGTACGGGCATCCCCGTGATTTCCACGGAGGTGATTCCTCGTAGTGAGCGGATATCGGGAGCATGTTATATTGTTCCTGTGGACGATGCGGGTTCGCTGGCCCATGCCATGTTACGCATGATGGGACACTACTCGAGAGCGTCTGTCTGCCTTTCTCATAAGATTGCTGAAATGTGTTCTCCCAAGGCTGTTGGTCAACGGATAGCTTCTGTGCTGGAAGCCGCCACTTTGAAAACAGACCCCTAAGTCTTGATTGTATCCTTATAATGAATGGTGTTAGCGGCTGTTGTTTTGTTTGAACCACACGAATATTTTCCTTATGGCTAGGAATATTCGCCATGTGAGGGTATTGCTCGTGATTATTTTCGCCAATCGTATGGACAGGGTAGGGGTTACTTCCCAATTTTCTTCACATTGTTTGGCCAATTCACGCAATTGTTTGTCATATGCACGGAAGGCGTGCATGAAGAGTGCGAACACCCTTCGCTGGAAGTAACGGTTAATGTTTTCATTCCGTAGTTGGTGCTTCTCGCATAGGTAGTGGCTGAGGTAAGTGGTGCCTAAAACAAACTTGAATTGCTTTTGAGGGCTGTTTCGGTTGGAGGCGGAAATGCCCCCAATGGTGTAGGAGAGGGTGATATCTGGTAAATATGCTATCTTTCCGCGTAGTGCCATGGTAAAGGCTACCTGCAAGTCTTCGCATTGAAAAGACTTGTCGCGGAAGAGACGGGTGTCTTCCCTGTAGGCTTCCAGTATGGTGGATGCCCTGTAAAGTGACGTGCATAAGTGGATAACGGGTTGTTCCACTTGCGTGATGATGGCTTCGAGCATCCTTTGGCCATCTGTCCTGGGCGCAGGGAATGGAGCGGGTGGGGCGGAGAGGGTTTCGCCCGTCTGCTCGTCTAGGTATTGCCAAGCGGTGTGTACCAATGTCACGTCTGGTTCACGCTCCAGGATGTGGACTTCTTTTTCCAGCTTCTCAGGGTCAGTCCAGTAGTCGTCCCCCGCACAGTCCGCTATATATTTGCCTTTGCAGGCGAGCAGACAGTCAAAGTAGTTGTCCACAATCCCTTTATTTGGCGCTTTTTCCATCAGTCTCACCACCTTTGGGAAACGCTTCGCGTAAGTTTCGCAAATTTTACGCGTGTTGTCAATTGACGCATCTTCTCCTATGATTATTTCCAGCGGCAGATGGCAACGTTGGTTGAGTATGCTGTCAAGTGCGCGCCCTATGGTACGCTCCTGATTGTAGGTGATGACAATGACAGATATGAGGTTTTCCATTTTGGTAAGTTTTGGCACTCGCGAATATACGAAATATATTTGATAACGCTGCTTGTTTTGTTAGATTTTGACTTCCTGGCGCATAGCGTGAGGTTAATGCTGATGTTCATGATAGACGGATGGTAACAAAAAAGGTGTGTCCTGCGAGGGACACACCTTATATATATAAGTGCTAACGAAATGTTAGATGGTTTCGCTCCAGTCTTCCTTGCTCTTGCGAACATAGGTCTGGTAGCGCAGCTTGGCCATCTTCTCGGCCTGGGTAAACAGCTCGTCTGCCTCATTGGGGAATGCCTTTTGCACGGAGAGGTAACGTACCTCGCCCAAGAGGAAGTCACGGAACTTATCCCATTGCGGCTCCTTGGAGTCGAGTGTGAAGGGATTCTTTCCTTCGTCGGCCAACTGGGGATTGTATCTCCACAAATGCCAGTAACCGCATTCAACAGCCAACGCCTCCTCAGCTTGGCTCCTGCCCATGCCGCCTTTACGCTTCAGACCATGGTTGATACAGGGAGCGTAAGCGATGATGAGTGATGGACCTGGATAAGCCTCTGCTTCGCGGATGGCCTTCAGAGTCTGTGCGTTGTCTGCACCCATGGCAATCTGAGCTACGTAAACATAGCCGTAAGTGGTCTGCATCAAGCCCAGATCCTTCTTGCGAATACGTTTGCCCTGGGCGGCGAACTGCGCGATGGCACCAAGAGGTGTAGACTTGGAAGACTGACCACCAGTGTTGGAGTAAACCTCGGTGTCGAGAACCAAGATGTTTACATCCTCGCCAGAAGCCAATACATGGTCGAGACCTCCGTAGCCGATATCATAAGAAGCACCATCACCACCGATTATCCACTGGCTGCGTTTTACCAGGTAGTGGTCAAGCGTCTTCAGTTCAGCGCAGATGGGGCAACCCTTCTCTGCTCCAGCGGCGATGAGAGGCTTCAACTCAGCGGCTGCCACCTTGCTCTCGTCCGCATTGTCCTTTGCGGCAATCCATTTGTCTGCAGCTGCCACAAACTCAGCGGGAACACCTTCTTGTGCCTTGGCGTCGTTGAGCAACTTCACGATGCGCTCTTTCATCTTCTTGTTACCCAAAGCCATACCCAAACCAAACTCGCAGAAGTCCTCGAACAGGGAGTTGTCGAAAGCGGGACCTTGTCCCTTGGCGTTCTTGGTGTAAGGAGTAGAGGGGATGGAGGCTGAATAGATGGAAGAACATCCTGTGGCGTTGGCAATCATCTGGCGATCACCAAACAGCTGGGAAATCAACTTCACGTAAGGAGTCTCACCGCAACCAGAGCATGCGCCGGAGAACTCGAACAGAGGTTGGGCGAACTGAGAGTTCTTGGGGCTCTGCTTGATGTCTACCAAGTCTTGTTTGGAAGTGACGTTTTTCACCAGATAATCCCAATTCTTGGCTTCTTGTACCATTTCGGGAGCGTCCACATTGAAAGGCACCATGGTGAGAGCCTTCTCTCCTTTCTTGCCAGGACAAACGTCTGCGCAGTTGCCGCAGCCAAGACAATCAAGTACGGAAGTCTCCACGCGGAAGTGCATGCCTGCCATGGCTTTGGGTGCCTTCATTTCTTGGGTTTCAATTTGGATACCCTTCAGCTCCTCGTCTGTTAATACGAAAGGACGGATGGCTGCGTGAGGACATACATAGGCACACTTGTTACACTGTATACAGTTCTCTACGTTCCATACAGGTACGAACGCCTCTACACCACGCTTCTCAAATGCGGCGGTTCCGTTCTCCCATGTACCATCTACGGTATTATGCTTTACAAAATCGGATACTTTCAGCAAGTCTCCAGCTTGTGCGTTGATGGGGCGAACCAGCTCCTTCACGAAAGCGGGAGCGTCGTCAGCCTTGCATTCATCGTCAGCCAAATCTGCCCAAGCGGGGTCTACAGCCAGTTCCTTGTACTCACCGCCACGATCAACAGCGGCATAGTTCTTGTCTACTACGTCTTGGCCCTTCTTGGCGTATGATTTCACGATAAAGGCTTTCATCTGCTCGATGGCCAAGTCCAAGGGGATTACTTCCGTGATGCGGAAGAACGCGGACTGCAGGATAGTATTGGTACGATTACCCAAGCCAATTTCCTGTGCTATCTTGGTGGCGTTGATGTAGTATACTTTGATATTGTTCTTGGCGAAGTAACGCTTCAGCTTGTTAGGAATGAACTTCACCAACTCTTCTCCGTCAAAAATGGTGTTGAGCAGGAAAGTACCGTTCTTGCGCAGACCACGAGTTACGTCATACATATTCATGTAAGCTTGTACGTGGCATGCTACGAAGTTAGGCGTATTCACCTGGTAAGCTGAGTGGATGGGGTTATCGCCAAAGCGCAGGTGAGAGCAGGTGAAACCACCCGACTTCTTAGAGTCGTAAGAGAAGTATGCTTGGCAATACTTGTTGGTGTTGTTACCGATAATCTGTACAGAGTTTTTGTTGGCACCTACAGTACCATCTGCGCCCAGTCCATAGAACTTGGCCTCGAACAAATCATCGCCGCCCATGGGAATTTCCTCCTCTTCGGGCAGGGAGGTAAAGGTAATATCATCTACGATACCTACGGTAAAGTGGTTCTTTGGCTCTGGCAACTCCAGGTTCTTGAATACGGCTACAATCTTGGCGGGCGTGGTGTCGGAAGAGCCGAGCCCATAGCGTCCACCTACGATAAGAGGCTTGCGCTCGTCATCATAGAGGGCACTCTTCACGTCCAAATACAGAGGCTCGCCCTCAGCGCCAGGCTCCTTGGTGCGATCGAGCACGGCAATACGCTTTACGGTAGCGGGGAGTGCCTTCTTCAGGAAGTCCACAGAGAATGGACGATAGAGGTGTACGGCCACCATACCTACCTTCTTACCCTGCTTTACCATGTAGTCGATAGCCTCGCGGGCAGCCTCGGTGGCGGAACCCATCAAGATGATGACGTTCTCGGCGTCCTCCGCTCCATAATAGTTGAACAGGTGATACTCACGGCCAGTAATCTTTGAGATTTCGCCCAGATAATGCTCCACCACCTCGGGAATATTATCGTAATAGGTATTGCAAGCTTCGCGATGGGTGAAGAATGTCTCTGGATTCTCTGCGGTACCACGTGTGACGGGACGCTCAGGGCTTAAAGCGCGGTCACGGAAGCGTTTGATGTCTTCGGGATCTACCAATTTGGCAACCTCTTCCTCGTCGATAACCTCAATTTTGTGGTACTCGTGAGAGGTGCGGAAACCATCGAAGAAGTTGATAAAAGGCACAGAGGTCTTTAATGTAGCCAAGTGGGGAACTGCGGTTAAGTCCATAACTTCCTGTACGGAACCTGAGCAGAACATGGCGAAACCTGTTTGGCGGCAGGCCATGACATCCTGGTGATCACCGAAGATACACAATGAATGAGAGGCCAAAGTACGGGCTGATACATCGAAAACGCAAGGCAGCAACTCGCCCGCTATTTTGTACATGTTGGGAATCATGAGCAGCAAGCCTTGTGATGCAGTAAACGTGGTGGTCAGTGCACCTGCCTGCAATGAACCATGTACGGCACCTGCGGCACCGCCCTCAGATTCCATTTCCTGGATAGTCACTGGCTGTCCGAAGAGATTCTTGCGGCCTTTGGCAGCCCATTCATCAACATGTTCTGCCATCGGAGACGATGGGGTGATGGGATAAATTGCGGCAACCTCGGTAAACATGTAGCTTACGTGGGCAGCGGCGGTATTACCATCACAAGTGATAAACTTTTTTTCTTTTGCCATTTTTAAATTGAATTAAAATGTTTATGTATAATGTCTTTCTATAGTCTTAATCTTTTGTTCAATAGAGGAATCCCATCAGCCACAAGGGAATTTGGTTTCCTTTTCCCACTTCAGTGTTATATCGGGCATAGATAGTGTCGGGGGCATAGCGGCTCTTAATGGGCGATTGTGCGTCACAAACACGTATCTTCAATTTATTGTCTATGGTGTAGGACAATTCTTTATTACCTTGGTTCACCACGTGGTCTTTCCATAGGCAATTCACCAAAAAGGTCTCCATCAGTTCCTGCTTTACCACTTTGATGGGATAGATGGCGTACATCAGGTTGGGATTGTGCATCATCACTTTTGATGGCTTTTTGGGAAACTCTTGTCCTTTAGGATAAATGATGTTGATAAGCCTTGCGTCAGCCAGGTATTTGATGTAGTTCATCACCGTGGCCCTGCTGGTTTCCACATCGTTAGCCAGTTGGCTAATATTGGGAGTCTTCGCGCCTCCCACCGCTAACTGATAGAAAAGCTTCTTTATCTTGGTGAGGTATTTTAATTCTATCTGTTTGATTAAGAGTATGTCCACCTCGGTCATCATGTTCATTGTCTTGAGCAAGTTTTCCGAGAAGTTCCGGTTTTCTAAGAAGAATGGATAGAAACCATGATGCAGGTAGTCCTGGAAATACCTCGTGGGACTGGCTTTTGGCAATATAGTCTTGATGATGTGCTCGTGGTCTTGAAGTATTTCGTCTAGCGTATATGGCTGGAAATTATTGCCGGTTTTCAAGTTAATGAATTCCCTAAAAGAGAAACCTCTCAGGTTGTAACTCTTCACGATGCCGTTCAGTTCAGGATTCTCCTCTTTCAGCCTCATTACGCTAGACCCCGTGAATATTATCTTCAGCTCAGGATATTTGTCATAGCATGTTCTCAACTCCTTGCTCCAGTTGGGATCTTTAAATACCTGGTCTATCAGCAACACTCTACCGCCATTTTTCACGAAATCTCCAGCGAATTCCGCAATGCCTTTGCTCTGGAAGTAGAAGTTGTTCATGTTGGCATAGAGACATTTTCTGTCATTAGGACCAAATTTCTCTTTCGCGTATTGTAGCAGGAAAGTGGTCTTGCCCACGCCACGTGTCCCCTTGATACCAATTAAGCGGTCGTTCCAGTCGATTTCGTCCATCAAAGGACGTCGTACCGGTGCGTTGGTATGCTCCAAGAGGTATGAGTGGGTGTGAAAGAATGCCTCTTCCATTATGTTGTTCTAGTCTAGTTTGATTTGTAATTAACTGCAAAGATACGACTAATTTTCTAATTTGCAACCCCTAGTTAGCAGTTTCTTGTTATTTTATTATTATTTAGCATTATTCTAATTTGCCTTTTCTTTTGGTTCATATTTTTTGAGTAACTTCGCGCTGATGAGACTACGAGTATTCAATCCCGAACATGATATAGCCTTGGCGTCTTTCTCGCCAGGTTTCACTTCTCCCCACGCTGGCAGGCAGTTGCGTGCTGATTTGGGATTTCTTCCTGCTTTATGGGCAACGGAAGAGGATTTAGTTTTGGTAGATGACGTGGAAGGCGCGAAAGAACGATATCGCCATATTAAGAACCGCCCACGGCGTGAGGCGAATTTCATCACAAAGGCACAGCTCCATGAAGCCTCCCACGAGATTACCCAGGTCTTGCCATGGGGATGGGATCCCGCTATTAGGCACGAGTTGCTGAAGGAAGGGATAGCGGAGGGCTTGTTGCCGTCTGAAGAACGGATAAAAGCCATTCGCGAAATGAGTTCACGTGAGTGGGCTGTTCACCATTTACAGACAGGTACCAGGATTGCCACAAACATGCGGACGCTCAACGAGCAAGTGGAATTTTTCGGCAGATGTGTCTTGAAATCGCCTTGGAGCAGCAGTGGCCGTGGTGTTCGTTATGTTTCCGCTAAAGAATGGGAAGATTCCGCGCTGCGAAAATGGGCGGAGAAGGTTATCTTGTCGCAAGGCTGTATAGCGGTAGAGCCATATTATAAGAAGGTGAAGGATTTTGGTATGGAGTTTGAAGCCTTGCCTGACGGCAGGGTGGTTTACCGCGGGCTTTCCCTCTTCCATACAGAACGAGGCGCGTATACGGGCAATCTTCTCGCCTCCGAAGCGCAAAAAGAGCGGGTGCTAGCCCAATATGTTTCTCCTAAAGAGCTTGCCCAGTTCAGGGAGAGCATCATCCGGGAAATATCCTTATATATATATAATGTGTATGAGGGACCTTTCGGGGTGGATATGATGATTTATTCCGATGGGAGAGAGTTGAGGGTGAATCCCTGCGTGGAACTGAATTTGCGTTGTACTATGGGGCATGTTGCCCTCTCGCTCTCGCCAGGCCATGAGGCCGCTTTTAGGCTAATGGCTGTCCATTATGATGGAAGCCATTACCACCTGCGGGTGAAAGAAACCATGCAAGGGGGCATAGAACTGGAAGAAAAAGAATAATCTATAACAAATCAAACTTATGAACAAACTACTTATTTTGAGCTTTATCTCGCTCTTGGCTATGAATATTCATGGCCAAAAGGATTATGTCTCTCAGGTATGGAACCCGGACAATGGGGATGGAACTTTTACGAATCCTGTGCTCAATGCCGATTACAGTGATCCTGACGTAGTCGCCGTGGGCGATGACTATTATCTTACGGCGAGTTCTTTTAACTGTTTGCCTGGTTTGCCCATTCTCCACTCTCGTGATTTGGTGCATTGGCAATTGATAGGCCATGCCTTGCAAAGATTGGAGCCGGACTCTGTCTTTGCGGCTTCGGCTCACGGCATGGGTGTATGGGCTCCTTCCATTCGCTACCATGATGGCGAGTTTTACATTTATTGGGGAGATCCCGACTATGGAGTCTTTATGGTAAAGGCGAAAAATCCCGCGGGGCCATGGAGTAAACCTCTTCAAGTCATCGCGGGTAAGGGAATGATAGACACGTGTCCTTTGTGGGACGAAGATGGACGTTGCTATTTGGTTAACGCTTGGGCGAATAGTCGCAGCAGGTTCGCTTCCGTCATTACGGTAAGGGAGCTCAATGCCGACGGCACGGAAGCTGTCAGTGCCCCTGTGATAGTTTTTGATGGTAATGGCACGGAAAATCGCACATGTGAAGGCCCTAAGTTCTATAAGCGAGATGGCTGGTATTGGATTATGATGCCTGCCGGAGGCGTGGCTACGGGATTTCAGTTGGCCATGCGTTCACGTTCTCCCTATGGCCCATATGAATGTAAGAAGGTATTGGAACAGGGGGGTACGCCCGTCAACGGCCCTCATCAGGGTGGGTGGATACATACTTCTCAAGGTGAAGATTGGTTTATGCACTTCCAAGATAAAGGAGCTTATGGCAGGGTGGTACACCTACAGCCTGTCACATGGCGGGACAACTGGCCCGTGATGGGCAAGTTGCCCGCAACGGGATATTGCGGAGAGCCGCTTCTTACTTGCCGCATGCCGAAATCGGCCTACCATGACACTTGCAATCCCGTGGAGAGCGATGAGTTTAATGACCCTCGACTAGGGCTTCAGTGGCAGTGGCATGGCAACTATCAGCAGTCTTTTGGCATGCCCACTTCCTTTGGCGTATTCCGTCTATATACTTATAAGACAGACAAAACCATTTGGCATACTCCCAACTTGTTGTTGCAAAAGACCCCGGCGGATAGCTTTACCGCTACGGCGAAACTCACGCTTGCCGCCAAGGAGCAAGGCCAGATGGGGGGCATTATCATGATGGGCCTGGATTATAGTGCCTTGGTGGTGAAAAGGGAGGGTAATTCTTTTCTCTTACAGCAGGTCACCTGCCATGGCGCAGACAAGGGAAATGTGGAGGAAGTGAAAACGCTTGCCACTTTGGAGCCTACCTCCGCGGACAAAATAGATTACCAACCTGCCATTTATGAGCAACTTTACTTGCGTATGCGTGTGCATAATGGGGAAGTGGAGTTCTCATATAGCACCAACGGCAAGAAATATAAGTCAGTAGGCGAGACTTTCCAAATGCGTGAAGGCAAGTGGATAGGTGCTAAAATAGGCTTTGTGGCGCAAGAACCTGCAGGCAAGTCCAATCGAGGGTGGATAGACGTGGACTGGTTTCGAGTTACGAAATGACTTGTTGGAGCGGTTGAAGTCCTGGCGAAATAGCTAAAGTGTGGCTGCAATTGCCCTGAAAACAGGGGAAAAAGGCCATGAAATAAAAGAAAATACACTTTCTTCGAAAAATATTTGCCGGAAAATTTGGTGGAATGAAAAATAAGCCTTACCTTTGCACCGCATTTGAGAACAATGCTTGGTAATTCAGAAATGAACCCGGAAGGATGGGTGAGTGGCTGAAACCAGCAGTTTGCTAAACTGCCGTACGAATTTCTCGTACCGGGGGTTCGAATCCCCCTCCTTCCGCAAGCTGTTTGAGAATGCGCGACAATGGTCGATTCATCTAATGGTTAGGATACAAGATTCTCAATCTTGGCATAGGGGTTCGATTCCCCTATCGACTACAAAAAGCCAGGTAATCAAATACCTGGCTTTTTTCTTTTCTCATGAATAGCCAGGGTAATTGATAATCCCTCACAAAATTTCTACTGTCCCGTAGGACTTCGGAATTTAAAAGGGGAAGTAAAGACGCTTCCACGAAAGGGTGGCCTGTTCTGGGCACTCAAGAAAACAACTTATTTCCCGATGCAAAATAACTTAAATTGCGAAGCAAATCAAGTTGTTTTCTGACGCAAAACAACTTGTTTTTCTCCCCAAAATAAATTGTTTTGGAAAACCGTGTTAAGAGGAAGTAAACGCAGTAGTACTGGAATGGAATATCAGTAGTACTGAAAATGAAAGTCAGTACTACTGATATTGAAAAGGAGTAGTACTGGCTTTTTGGATATTATGTGTGCAAATCTTCCGCGGCAATATCGAATTCCCGTTCTTCCCACTTGGGATAAGACTGGGTGTGGTCTTTCAGGTAGATGTGGTTGAGTGTATATTCCAGTGAGCGTAGAGTTGCTTCTTGTCTGCCTTTCTCCAGTTCGCATTCCCAGATGGTGACGCAATGCCAGCCCATCTTGGCCAGTTCCTGCTGTTGCGCTTTGTCCCTCGCTTTGTTGCGGGCTATTTTTTCAGTCCAGAACTCCGTATGGGTCAATGGAGGCCTGAAGTTATGGCAATCGTGCCCATGCCAGAAGCATCCGTTGATGAATATGCATGTGCGGTATTTCCTCAATACGATGTCAGGATGGCCTGGCAATCGTTTGTGATGTAAGCGATAACGAAAGCCGCAAGCGTGCAGGTAACGCCTTACGATAAGTTCAGGCTTGGTATCCTTGCTATGGATAGCCGCCATGATTTTGCTTCTCTTTTCGCTAGATATCTTGTCCATTTATGGTGTTGTCTCTCGCGATTATGGATATTTTAACTATATATATTTGGTGGTATGCCAGAAATTTCTTACTTTTGCCTTATGAAAGTGTGGTAGACATGACCCTCTTTCGACATGACAACTTTTGAAGATTTTTTAGTGGTTAATTTAGTTTTAGTAAGTATTGGAAATAGGATTTGTCGAGAGACAAGTCCTATTTTTCGTTTTGTGTGTTATGCCAACCGCATGTTTCTCGCTTTCGTTCATGGGTGAAGAGATAGTGGATATTTGCATGCAATCCTTTATAGCATCCCCTTAGAACTGGGCAACTCGTAATGGTAGATATCCCTTCGCACGGCCATTCGCAGTGAACGCGCAAACGCCTTGAAGATGCCCTCTATCTTGTGATGCTCATTTTGGCCTTCACCTTTTATGTTAAGGTTCATCTTGGCCGCGTCGCTCAGGCTCTTGAAGAAATGCGGAAACATCTCGGTAGGCATTTCGCCCACTTTTTCCCTGTGAAATTCAGCGTCCCACACCAGCCAAGGTCTGCCGCCGAAGTCTAATGCCACTTGGCAAAGGCTGTCATCCATGGGCAGGGAATAACCATAACGCTCAATACCACGCTTGTCTCCCAAGGCCTTGAGCAGGCATTCGCCAAGGGCGAGGCCTGTGTCTTCGATAGTGTGATGCTCGTCCACGTGGAGATCTCCCTTGGTGTGGACGGTTAAGTCTATCATGCCATGTTTGGCAATCTGCTCTAGCATGTGGTCAAAGAATCCCAATCCGGTGGATATGTCACATTTGCTCGTGCCTTCCAAGTTTACCTCCACATGTATATCGGTTTCCTTGGTGGTTCGCGTGACTTCCGCTTTTCTTTCCCCCGCGAAGAGTATCTCCGCTATCTTTTCCCAATCCATTCCGTCTTTTCCCAATATCAAGGCACGGCAACCGAGGTTTTGAGCCAATTGGGCATCCGTGTCCCTATCGCCTATTACATAGCTTCCCGCTAAGTCATACTTGGAGTTGTCGATATATTCTGTCAGCATGCCTGTACCAGGTTTGCGGGTTGGGGCATTATCTTCGGGGAAGTGACGGTCTATATGTTGTTTGTCGAAAGTGATGCCTTCGCCCTCCAGTGTTTGAAGGATGAAATTATGCACTGGCCAAAATGTTTTTTCGGGAAAAGAGTCAGTGCCCAAACCGTCTTGGTTGCTCACCATTACGAGTTTGAAATCAAGATGTTGACTGATAAAGCCTAGATTTTTGAACACGCCTTTTACAAACTTCAACTTCTCGAAGCTGTCTATCTGCTCGTCAGCGGGTTCTTCTATCAGTGTCCCGTCTCGATCAATAAATAGCAGTTTGATTTTCTTCTCTGTCATGTTTGGTTTTTTCTGCTTGTTGGGTTTCTATAGAACCATAAAGAAATGTCGATGCCAATTGCGCCCATAACGAGATATAGCCTACCACAAAGTAGAAGAGGGTGAGCGTAACTATCAATAGGGGCGTGAAATAACCGGGAATATTCAAAGGGTCTCCCCCTAGCGCGCCTAATTGCGAATAGAGTTGCGCCGACACGAGTATTACGCCTGGCAGGGAAACAGCCGCCAACGCTATGCCCGCGAGAAGATAGATGAGCAACATGGCGACAAAGATGGTGCCCCAATAGCGGAAGCCACGGCCATAGCCCACGAATGGAAGCCAATGCTTGCCCATCATGAAGCGGGTAAAGGTGTAGCAGAGAGGAATGCAAGTCACGACTGCGACAATACCCAATCCTATAACGGCGAACAGCCATGTGATGCTTGCGCTTTCTCCCGTCTGTTGTTCTGCAGGGCTTGCGGGAACGCTGAGCAGCCATTTCGCCAGGAGATCAAACGCTATCTTGAACAGGCACGCAATGGCGGCGGATAATAATTGCGTCACGATAACGCGAGGCAAGTTTTCTCGCCAACGCCTTCCGTTAATGACATGCCAAAAGGCGCATAATACCCAAAAGCCAAAGACAATAGTTGCCAAGTAAACCAATGACTGCACTACAAAAGAGGCGATTTGGTTTTCCAGTCCCCATACATGTAAAGCCATATTGGGCAAGAAAAAGTAAGTGGTGAACGAAAGGGCGATTGCGCCCAGCGACACTACCCACCACGTCTTGCGAAACACGGACTTCAGGTTTTCCGAGATTGCGGTATAGGCATCACGCAAACAATGTCTTACGCTGCGATATTTATAAACTTCTATTTCCATTTCTTCTAAATTCAGAACAAGTAATAGCTGTGGCAATGGCCACGTTTAAGCTCTCTGCCGTAGGCCTGCCAGGAGGGTAACTTGGAATGAGCAACCTGTGGGTGACCCGCTGGGCGATAATGGGAGAGATGCCTTTGCCCTCATTTCCCATCACGATGATGCCTTCTTCCGAGAGTGTTTGTTGGTATATATTGTCCCCATTAAGCAGGGTGCCATAAACGGGGAAGTCTTTCGGGAGACTGTCCAGCATGGTGGTCAATTCCCTATAGATCACGTTTACCCGCGCAATGCTTCCCATGGTGGCTTGCACCACTTTTGGATTGTAAGCGTCGGCGGTATCCAGGCTACAATAAATTGTTTCTATGCCAAACCAGTCCGCTATCCTGATGATAGTGCCAAGGTTGCCAGGGTCTTGCACGTTGTCAAGCATCAGCGACAATTTACCATTTGGCCTGTCTTCGCTTTTGGGAAGGGGTAAAGGGAAAACTCCCAATACCTGTTGGGGATGCCGCAGGAAACTCACCTTTCGCAACTCCTCGTCCGTAGCCGTCACCACTTCAGTTTCCTCAGGGAATGATTTTCCTTCCAGCCAGTCTTGGGTAGCTACCAATAGTTTAGCGTGCCTTGTTTCCAAAAGGTCTCCAACAATTTTCGGACCTTCAGCCACAAAGGCGTTTTCTATCTCGCGGTACTTTTTTTGGTCCAGCGAGCGTATCAGCTTGGTTTTCGCTTTGCTTATCATTGTGCTTGCAAAGATAACATTTTTCAAGTGGACGCATGCCTGTTTAACGGATTTTTATTACCTTCGCGGCTGAATTTAATAAGAATTGAAGTTATTTAAGCTGCTTATACTGGGTTCCCTGATGCTCCTGGCGGCATGCTCCACCACCAAGTTCGTGCCGGAGCGGGAATACTTGCTGGAGGAAGTGAAAATCATGTCGGATGATTCTGACCTTGACGCTTCCCAATTGGAGCCCTATATACGTCAGAAAGCCAACTCCACATGGTTCTCTTTTCTCAAGATACCCCTCGGTGCTTATTCTCTTTCGGGCAAGGACAGCACCAAGTGGATTAACCGCACGCTCAAGAAGCTAGGGGAAAAACCAGTTATCTATGACTCCTTGCAGGCCAAGCAGACTTGTGAGGTACTTACCTCCGCGCTACGGAACATGGGCTATCTAAACGCCAAGGTAGACTTGAACACTCGAATCAAGGGAAAGAAACTGACAGCCATCTATACATTACATCCAGGTACACCTTATTATATAGGGAGTGTAAAGTATGACATACAGGACGAGAATATTCGTCAATTAATGCGGGCGGAAATGGATACCACGCAGGGACTGCGTCCTGGTATGCCCTTTACGATGAGCAGCTTGGATCAAGAGCGTGTGCGTATCACGGATTTTCTTAACAATCGAGGGTATATGCGATTTCACAAGGCCTATATCCATTATTCAGCTGATACCATTCGCGGACAAAAAGATATCGCGGTAACTCTTCATCTGAGAAAATACCAGCCAAGTAAAGACGCGGAATTGACGGAACATCCGCAATATACCATTCGTGACATTACCTATGCTGGCGGTGATAGCACCGGACTTCATTTGCGCGAAAGCGTATTGAGGGATGTGACGGCATTGCGCCCTGGTCATTTATATAGTGAAGCTGACTTGCAACGCACCTATAACAACTTCGGGAGGTTGCAGGCTGTGCGTTATACCAATATCCAATTGAAAGAAGTTCCTGACACAAATCAGGTGGATTGCCATATACAGATTACCAACAACAAACCGTCAATGATATCTTTTCAGCCAGAAGGTACCAACACGGCGGGTGATTTGGGTGCCGCCGCTTCGCTGACTTACACCAATCGCAATCTCTTTAAGGGCAGTGAGCAGTTTAGCTTGGAGTTACGTGGCGCTTTTGAGGCAATTACGGGATTGGAAGGATATCAAGACCAGGATTACCAGGAATATTCGGTGGAGACGAAATTGGTGTTCCCCCGTTTTCTAGCACCTTTTCTTTCCCGTTCTTTTCGTCGTAGGCAAACAGCCAATACGGAGTACACATTAAGTTGGAACATGCAAAACCGGCCAGAGTTTCACCGCCGTGTCTTTACCGCCGCATGGCGATATCGGTGGAGCGAGCCTAAGCATCACCTAAGCTATCGTTTTGACTTACTTGACCTTAATTATGTGTACATGCCTTGGATATCCACCACTTTCAGGGAAGACTATCTCGATGATGTAGACAATCGTAACGCCATCCTGCGCTATAATTATGAAGACCTCTTCATCATGAAGTTGGGCTTCGGAATCACCTATAACACGGGTATCAACATATTGCGTTTGAACGCGGAGACTTCAGGAAATTTGTTAAGCGCTCTTTCTCCTGTCTTTGATTTCTCTAAAAATGACCAGGGACAACGGACGCTTTTCAACATAGCGTATGCTCAATACGCACGCTTTGACGTGGACTATACCCATTATTTCCATTTCTCTGAACGTGACGCATTGGTGTTTCATGGTGCCTTGGGCATTGCCTATCCTTATGGAAACAGTGATGTGCTGCCTTTCGAGAAGCGTTATTTCACGGGTGGAGCCAACTCTATGAGAGGGTGGGGAGTGAGAGAACTCGGACCAGGAAGTTTCCGTGGAACAGACGGACGCATTGACTTCATTAATCAGACAGGTGATTTAAAGCTGGACTTTAGTTTAGAGTATCGTGCACCCTTGTTTTGGAAATTTGATGGAGCCGTGTTCGTGGACGCAGGTAATATCTGGACGTTGCGCGCATACGAGGAACAACCAGGGGGCCAGTTCCGTTTCGATACCTTCTACAAGCAAATAGCCGTGGCTTATGGTTTGGGATTACGCCTCAACTTTAGTTATTTCATATTGCGTTTTGACATGGGCATGAAGGCCATCAATCCTGCGTACACTACCCAACAGGAGCATTATGCCATCTTCCATCCAGACTTTAGCCGTGATTTTTCATTTCATTTCGCCGTTGGATTGCCCTTCTAACTCTATCCCATCCAATCCTTTTTTGACTTGTCGGGTAAATCGCACGGTGAGTTCTTTGTGAAAAAATGATGTTTTCCATGTATTGAGTTTACGCATAACATTTACATTCACTTTTGTGTGAACTTGTAGGCTTATGAAGTTGAATTTGCGGAAAACTATGGGAGGTGTTTTAGTTTTAACCACAATTAGCAATCTGTGACATAATTAAGGTGTTTTAGGCAACCGAAGTTTGACCGAAAATGACTAACTTTGCCCCATCTACTTTCACTAAACAATAGACGTATTATGACAATTCCTTTCGCTTTCTGGTTGGTGCCCATTGCCTCGATAGTCGCATTGAGCACGGCGTGGTTCTTGTTTAGGCAGATGATGGCGCAAGACGAGGGAACTCCCCGCATGAGAGAGATAGCCCAATATGTGCGAACTGGCGCCATGGCCTATCTTAAACAACAGTACAAGATGGTGACCATTATCTTCATCATCTTGGCCTTGGTATTCGCTTTTATGGCTTATGTGCTAAAAGTGCAAAATCCATGGGTGCCATTCGCTTTTCTCACAGGTGGTTTTTTCAGCGGACTGGCAGGTTTCTTCGGCATGAAGACAGCCACCTACGCTTCCGCCCGTACCGCCAACGCTGCCCGTAAAGGATTAGACGCAGGCTTGAAAGTAGCTTTCCGTAGTGGCGCGGTAATGGGACTGGTGGTCGTAGGACTTGGTTTGCTTGATATCGCCGCCTGGTTCTTGATACTCAACTATTTTTACGCAGACCATGTCAATGCTCTTAGTATCATTACCACAACAATGTTGACTTTTGGAATGGGCGCTTCCACGCAAGCGCTTTTCGCGCGTGTGGGAGGCGGTATTTATACCAAGGCCGCTGATGTGGGTGCCGACTTGGTAGGCAAGGTTGAAGCAAATATACCAGAGGATGACCCGAGAAACCCCGCCACGATAGCGGACAACGTAGGTGACAACGTCGGAGATGTTGCCGGTATGGGCGCGGATCTCTATGAGAGCTATTGCGGAAGTATTCTTTCCACGGCAGCTCTAGGGGCAGTGGCTTTTTCCATGCAGAGTGACATGCAATTGAGAGCGGTCATCGCTCCCATGCTGATAGCGGCTGTGGGTATCTTCCTTTCATTGCTAGGCATTTTTATGGTTCGCACCAAGGATGGAGCCACCATGAAACAACTCCTGGGTTCGCTAAGTAGGGGTACCAACGTAAGTGCCGCTTTGATTGCCGTTGCCACTTTTGCCATTCTTTATTGGCTGGGAATGGACAACTGGCTGGGTTTGTCCTTCTCTGTTATCACAGGCTTGGCCGCTGGTGTTATCATTGGTATGGCCACAGAATATTATACCAGTCAAAATTATCGTCCCACCAAGTTGATAGCCAATGCATCCGAAACCGGCGCGGCTACCGTAATCATCAAAGGCATCGGCACGGGTATGATATCTACGGCTATCCCGGTAGTTACTATTTCCGTGGCTATTCTGTTGAGTTACCTCTGCGCCAACGGATTTGACCTGAGTATGTCTGCCGAAAGTATTTCCCATGGTCTTTATGGCATCAGCATCGCTTCAGTAGGCATGTTGTCTACGTTGGGTATTACCCTGGCAACCGACGCTTATGGCCCTATCGCCGATAATGCAGGAGGCAACGCGGAGATGAGCGGACTGGGAGAAGATATACGTAAACGCACCGACGCACTCGATTCATTAGGCAACACCACAGCCGCTACGGGCAAAGGCTTTGCCATTGGAAGCGCCGCCCTGACAGCTTTGGCGCTTTTGGCATCCTATGTAGAGGAAATCAAGATAGCTATGCAAAGGGTGATTGCGGAAGGAGGACAATATCTTGACGCGGCGGGCAATCTGTTCAATCCAAGTACGGCGAACATTCTCGATTTCATGGATTTCTTTGAGGTGTCTTTGATGAACCCCAAGGTATTGGTAGGTGTTTTTATCGGAGCAATGGCGGCTTTCCTTTTCTGCGGACTTACCATGGGTGCCGTAGGGCGTGCCGCCCAATCAATGGTCAATGAGGTTCGTCGTCAATTCAAGGAAATAAAGGGTATTCTGACGGGTGAAGCTACTCCAGACTATGGGCGCTGTGTAGAGATAAGCACCCGTGGTGCCCAGCATGAGATGATATTTCCTTCTTTGCTCGCTATCGCCATTCCCGTGGTTGTGGGTATGGTATTAGGCGTAGCGGGAGTAATGGGACTGTTAGTAGGAGGACTTGCCACAGGTTTCACGTTGGCGGTGTTCATGGCCAACTCCGGAGGAGCCTGGGATAACGCCAAGAAGTTGGTGGAGAGCGGTGAATACGGCGGCAAAGGCTCAGAGTGCCATAAGGCCACTGTCGTGGGTGACACCGTGGGCGACCCCTTCAAAGATACCTCAGGCCCATCGCTCAATATCCTCATCAAATTGATGAGCATGGTGAGCATTGTTGCGGCGGGACTCACCGTGGCCTTGATTTAGCCACGGCGTGACCTGCTATTTCGAGCCAAGGTACAGGAAGACCATTCCCAACAGCACGAGGGCAAGGTCGAGTATCTTGGCTCGTAGATTTTTCTCGTGGAAGAACAAAGCCCCAAACAGGAAGCTCACGATAACGGAACCACGGCGCACCATGGACACAATGCTAATCATGGCATCGGGAATGCTCAACGCGTAGAAGTAGACGAAATCGGCCGCGCTTAGAAACAAGGATATAAAGATGATGGACCAACGCCAGCGGAAGGGCGTAGATATCTTGCGACCAGGCCAACAAACTATGAGCAGCATGATGCCCATCATGACGCATTGGTATATATTATACCAACTTTGCACCATCATGCGGTCTAATCCGATACCTCCATCTGCCGGACTGGCCATCAGGTATTTGTCATAAAGACTGCTGATGGCACCTAGTATGGCGGCCAGCACCACGAAGTATATCCACTTGTCGTGCTTGAAGTCTATGCCTTCTTTTTTCCCGCTCTTGCTCAACAGCAGGAAGCTGAATACGGCCAGCAGCACACCTATCCACTGATAGAGATTGAGCCGCTCGCCAAACACGAACAGCGCGCCTACCAATACCAGCACGGGGCGGGTGGCGTTGATGGGACCCACAATGGTGATGGGCAGGTATTTCATGCCATAATAGCCAAAAGCCCAACTGGAGAGCACGATGATGCCCTTCACTACGATGTATTTATGTAATTCCCATCCACCTGAACCTACATGGAATATGGTACCGTCCAACAACGAAGAGTTATGGCTCATGATGATGAATGGCAAAAACAAGAGTGAAGAGAACAATGTATTGAGGAACAATACCGGTAACACGGCATTGCCCGAGAGTGCCTGTTTCTTGAAAACGTCATAAAAGCCCAGCAAACAAGCGGACAAAAAAGCTAACGCTAACCACATATTTTTCTTTTCTATTTCTCTTTACCCACTTCTGGCGAAGCAGGCAAATCATAGGTTACATCTTCCAGGAACAAAGCGTGGGCGGGCATACTCTCGCCCGCGTCGCCACGGCTGCCGTTTCGCAATACCTCACGCATCTGTTCTATTGACATCTTATGACGGCCCACTTCCATAAGCGTGCCTACCACGGCTCTTACCATGTTTCGCAGAAAACGATTGGCGGTAATCTCAAATCGCCAACGTCCGTCGCCACAATTTACCCATTCGGCTTTGCTCACCCGACAGAGTGTCGTCTTGTTGTCGGCACCTGCTTTGCAAAACGCGGCGAAGTCGTCTTGGGTCAAAAACAACTTGGCCGCCTCGTTCATCAGTGGAAAATCCAGCGGATAGTTTACTTGCAAGCTATAATGTCGCAGGAAAGGGTCTTTGCGCGTGTGTATATAATAATGGTATGTGCGTGCCACCGCGCTGAAACGGGCATGCAAATCGTTGGGTACCTCTACCATGCTGATAGCGGAGATGTCACGGGGCAGTATCCTGTTGAGCCTGTATACGGTTTGCTGGCATTGGAGCGGCTCATCGTTCCAGTCGAAATGAACCGCCATGCGCCGAGCGTGTACTCCCGCGTCGGTACGCCCAGCTCCATATACCACTATGTTCTTTCTCAGGAATAAAGAGAGCGCGCGTTGCAGTTCGGCTTGCACGGAGTTGCCGTTAGGTTGTATCTGCCATCCATGATAGGATGTGCCATCGTAGCTGATAAATAACAAGTAGCGTGTCATTGTGGGCGCGAAATTAATAAAAATATCGTAATTTCTTTTGTATTCTGACAACTTTGTCGTATATTTGCCAAGAATTTGTAACAGAGACTTATGACACAGAATATTTTCAGGGGTTTAGGTATAGCTTTGATTACCCCTTTCAATAATGATGGCTCGGTGGATTATGCGTCATTGAAAAGGCTCATCGAGTATCAAATCTGCAATGGAGCCGACTTTTTATGTATTTTGGCCACTACCAGCGAGGTGCCTTGCTTGACGAAAGAGGAAAAAGACAAGATTACGGAACTGGTCAAAGAGGTGAACCATGGGCGTATTCCCATCTTGAAGTATTGTGGCGGCAACAATACCGCGGCCGTGGTGGAGGAGATAAGGAACACCGATTGGTCGGGCATCGATGGCATATTGAGCATCTGCCCTTACTATAACAAGCCTTCCCAAGAAGGTCTCTACCAGCACTTTAAGGCTATCGCGCAAGCAAGCCCATTGCCCGTGGTGATGTATAACGTGCCGGGAAGGACTGGCGTGAACATGAAGGCAGAGACCACTTGCCGCATCGCTCACGATTTTCCCAATATCGTAGGTATCAAGGAGGCTAGCGGCAGCCTGGAACAGGTGGACGAGATCATCAAGAACAAGCCTGCCCGATTTGATGTCATCAGCGGTGACGACGCGCTCACTTTCTCCATGGTGGCCAGCGGGGCTGCTGGAGTCATCTCCGTGATAGGCAACGCCCTGCCAAAGGAGTTCAGCCGCATGATAAGGCTGGAGTTCAAGGGCGAGTACGAGCCTGCCCGGAAGATACACCACATGTTCACCGAATTATACAGCTTGCTCTTCGTGGACGGCAACCCTGCGGGCGTGAAAGCTTTGCTCAACGAGATGGGCTTCATAGAGAACAACCTCCGGCTGCCTCTCGTGCCCACGCGCATCGCTACCAAGCAGAAGATGTCGGCCATATTGAAAGACTTGAGAATCTAGGAAGAGGCCGCCAGCTTTCCTCCTCCGGCGACATGGAATCCCCCCTGCGGTGGGATAGAGCTATACGGTCAACTTGTTCCTTCCAGAGGAGCAAGTTGATTTGTTTTTATGGACTTGATGGAAAGGGTAGGGCTTGGCTTCCGAAACAAGTTGTTTCGCGTCGCGATTTAAGTTGTTTTGCTTGGGAAAACAACTTATTTTGGAAGGCAAATCAAGTTATTTTCCCAAGCAAAATAAGTTGATTTGGAAACCATCCAAGAATCTTTGTGAAAAGCACAAGCTTTGTTCAGTGAGAGAAGCACGTAAAAAGCCCGCAACTAAAATGGACATACGCCCTCGCTGCCATGGTCTTATAGGCGTGCTACGCAGGGCATATTCTGTTAAAATAATTAAAATCTGAGGGTCTATAGGGTTACGTTCTATTTCTTTTTTTCCTAACTTTGCACCCGCAAACACCTGTTTGGCATAGACTGGTTGGGAGCCATGCTCTGGGCCGCGCTCTTGCTGGAGATAGCCTATCTGTTCAACTATGGCGACTGGTATGACTGGTGGAACAGTCCTGTCATCTGCCGCTTAAGCGTCGTCGCCATCGTCACGCTCCTCCTTTGTGTCTGGCGTATGTTCACCATCCGCCATCCCTTTTATGAGCCGAAGATGTGGACCTACCGCCACTTGCTGCCCATACTCTTGTTGATTACGCTGGTGGAGATGTTTCTTGCCACGGAACACGTGCTGGAAGAAACCTTCCTGGGAGAAGTGATGCGCTATGACACCTTGACGAGCGCGCTGCTAGACTGGCCCGCGCTGGCTGGTGTATTGGCGGGATGCCTGTTCGCTTACTGGTGGATGCACGTGAGGCGTTTCAACTACCTGAGACTGATTATTGTCGGCCTCGGCGGAATAATCGCCTACTTGCTGGGAAATTATTTCTTGATTTCCTCAGACATCCACCTGTCCCAGCTCTACCTGCCCACCTTCTGCCGCGGCTTTGCTTACGCCGTGCTCAGTGTCACGTTCATGACCTGCCTGGAAGAGATCATGACCTTCCAGCACTTCTTCCAGTCGCTGTCCGTGTTCAACATGCTCCACATGGTGATGGGCGGCGTGATAGGCGCAGCCATTTACACACGAGGGCTGAGGTATTACCTGCCCGACAACATGGCCCGCTATGGAGCGGCCATAGACAACGTGGCAGCGAGCAGGATGTCGCTTGACATTCCGCGCTACATGGAAGGCTTCATCACCCAAATGACCGAGATAAGCGTCAAGCAGATTTATGGTTGGGCGGCATATGCCTGCGTCTTCCTCTTCCTGCTCTATGACGCTCCCATACGGCGAGAACTCAAGCGCATGCCAAGTTGGCAGAAAGTCAGGAAAGCGATAGTCGACTCTTTTGGCGGCAAGAGGGGAGAGTGAAGAAAGGTAACCGACTTGTCTTCCCCTTATCGAAACTCCGACTCTTTTCGATAAGGGGAACTCTTCAAAACAAACTTACTTTTCCTTGGTAAATATTTGCGAGTTTCAAGATAAAGTGCTATTTTCGCGAAAATAGTTCCCGCCACGCCTCCCAACGATGCGTACCACGGCGGGACTTCGTTTTTTATATGGGTAATATGAAATATGATAACGAAAGACGAAATACAATCATTATTATATAGTACTGAAACTTATAGGATAGAGCGAACTGTATCTACAGGCAATATGGATAAGTTTTGCGAGGCGATTTGTGCTTTTGCCAATGATTTGCCTGATTCCCGCAAAAAGGGATACTTATTAATAGGTGCATATGATGATGGACGATTGTCTGGACTGAAGGTTGATGATGATTTACTCAAAAAGATCGCGGCGATTCGGTCTGACGGAAATATATTGCCTTTACCCGTGATGTCTGTTGACAAAGTAGAGTTTCCTGAAGGGGATTTGCTAGTGGCAGAAGTGTCACCGTCATTGCTGCCCCCAGTCCGTTATCGTGGCAGGGTATTTGTCCGTATAGGTCCAAGACGGGACATAGCAAGCGAAGCGGAAGAGCGTCTATTGACGGAAAGACGTACCGCATACATGGCAACTTTTGACGCAACACCTTGTCTAGGTTCTTCGCTCGATGATCTGGAACTGGACTATATACAAAATATTTACCTGCCTTCAGCCATAGATACAGATATTTTAGACCAAGATAAACGTGACATCAAAGATAAGTTAGCGTCAATCCACCTGTATGACCGTACACACCATTGTCCTACTTATGCGGCGATTATCTTGTTTGGCAAAAATCCTCGCTATTACATGCCAGGAAATTATGTGCAGTATGTACGCTTTCAAGGAACAGAGAAAGGAGGAGATGTTCTTAATGAGAAACGTTTTCAAGGCCCACTGTATAGAATGTTGCCATCCCTGGAATCGTTTGTCAGTGATGCCATAATAACACAGCGTCCTGTTGCCGCTAGTCTATTCCGAGAAAAGACTATTATCAACTACCCTAAAAACGCATTGAGAGAACTGATGATGAACGCCTGCATGCATCGTGACTATCAGTCAAATATGCCGATTCGTCTCTATCAGTTTGATGATCATATTGAGATAATGAATGCAGGTGGTTTGTATGGTGAAGCTCGCCCTGAGAATTTCCCGATGGTGAACGATTATCGCAACCCAATTATTGCAGAGGCGATGAAGGAGATGAAATATGTAAACATGTTCAATCAAGGCGTGAAACGTGTTCAGGACATGTTGCGCCAAAATGGCAACAAAGAGGCGGAATTTGACGTATCTAAATTAACCGTATTTCGCGTTGATGTTTTTTCAAATGAAGATAACATTACCCAGACAACTACCCAGACAACTACCCAGACAACTACCCAGACACTATCTGATGTACAAATGGCAATTATTGAATATATACATACACATCCCAATGCTAGTCGCAAAGAAATTGCCGCTAATATAAATGATATTACAGAAGATGGAATAAAATATCATATTAAAAAATTACAGGAAAAAGGAATTATCAAACGCATAGGTGCTGATTTTGGCGGACATTGGGAGATAATGATCTAACGTGAGATGGCTGGACGGCATACGCCTGCGTCTTCCTCTTCCTGCTGTTCCTGCTCTATGACGCCCACATACGGCGAGAACTCAAGCGCATGCCAAGCTGGCAAAAGGTCAGGAAAGCGATAGTCGACTCTTTTGGCGGCAAGAGGGGAGAGTGAACATAAAGTGGTTTCCATATCGCCCTTACCGGGAAATCAAGCCATTCCCCGTAAGGGCGATGGCTTGCCCGTGGAAAAGCTGGCAAGCAACCGCTCAAGCCTCCTTTTTATCCAATGCCCTTGTGGGCACCGACTAGTCTCAAAAGCGCGGGAGATATAGCTACGTCGGCCAACGCATATAGCTGCCTCTTTTGTAAGATTAATAATCTTCACGCTGTAAGATTATTAATCTTGCGGCATGAAGATTATTAATCTTACAGACTACGAAGCTATATATCCGGCGGGAAGGAAGAGGTATCGCAACAAGATTCTTCTTGCTTTCCCGCCTTGCCTCAACATAGCCCGCTACGCCTTCCGTAAGGCGAAAAGTAATACGCAAACAGCGCTTTCTCATTTGAGAATATATATACCATATATACGTGAGTGATGTTCCGGTTATGCAATGACTCAGAAAGAAAGTGCAGAAGTGTAAGATTTGCCACAACAAGATGGGACAAAAGAGTTAAAAGTTTCTAAAATTCACTCCACAAACAAAGAAAAACAATTAGAAGATAGGAAATTGTCACATAAATCCCTATCTTTGTAATTGGATTGAGGCAACTCTCTCCAAGACATGTTGAAAATAAGAGGCGTTATGTCTTCTTCTTGTGTGTGAAAAGCGTCGGAAACTTATTCACCGTATAGACAAGAGTTGGCGTAATGGTCTCCACGCATATGCGTGGGGCTGTTATCCCACATCTGTCTATAAAGGTATTTCCGACCACCTTCACACTAAGACGTGGATATACAGTTCCACGCTTCGTGGTTTAATTACTAAAAGCCAAGAAGGGACTGGTAGGCAAATGTAGAGACTATGGATTTAGATTTGTCAAAAAAAGAGGAAATAGCTATTTTATACGCTATTAAATGCATGATGGCGGCTGATGGAACCATTGTTTCTCAAGAAATGGATTTATTAAACAAGATTTGTTCAATAATGCATGTTGGACAAAATGAGTTTAATCAAGCCTTGGAAATGTCTGATAAAACAGCCATGTCTATTTTAAAAGATATGTCTCAAGACAAAAGAAATTTATTAGCATACTTCCTTCGGGATATGGCGCGAATAGATGGACACATTGACGACAGAGAAAGAATGTATTTTCTCAAGTTAAACGAAACATTGAAATTTACTAACTTACATAATATTTGAGATCATGGAAACATTCGTGGAAATAACAAACAGCGCAAAAGTGCGTAGCAATACGAATTTGGTAATCTCTGGTATTCAAGCAAATAAAAACGCTTGGGATGAATACACTTTCTACCCGAATAAAGGTGTGGTAGGTGTCATAATTGGCGAAGCACAAGGTTTCGAAGGGACTATACTTTTAGTACAGTGTGGAGATAAAATAATAGTTCCGATTCTCCCTGACGGAGTGCGCGAAATCACTTATTCTGAGTTTTCTTCTAGATATCCTCAAAACATGCAGGTTGGCAAGGCAAGTAACCAACAGATGAACGGTACGTTTGATGTTGATGAAATAATAGACTCTTTTAGAAAAATGTGTGGATTCTAATTTTTTTGTTATGATAGATATGACACCGGCCCTCACAGAGGGAACAAAAAATCTTATTACATGGAGGAATATATATTCACGTACCGAATATCCCCAAAAAGTTGTACTGAATATCTTTTATAGACGCTATACCATGAGTAAGATGTGGAATGATTTGATGAATATTGTCAATCAAAAATCATACAATTCATTCCAAGAGGCAGCTATAGCCTTAGAAAAACTTTACTCAAAAACGGCTGAAACAAGATTTAAACCTTATTTAGAAGCTTGGATTAAAAACAATCCAGATGAGATTGTTGGCGCAATTCATTATAGAGACTTTATAGGCTTAATCCAAAGAGTTCAGATGGGAAGCAAGCCTGCAAAAGAAGAACTTGAATTCTCTTATCTTCACTATCTGATAAGCGACAAGGCAACGTTGGCATGGGCAGCTTTCTGTGCGACTGGAATTTCGCCACTAAAAGCGATTACAGAGGTTTCTGGTGCAATTATCCAACCAATGCCTTTAAATGACTATAACACATTAACTGTTGGGTTAGGTCAATTATATACCACTCGTTTTTTGCAAGACAGATATACCCCATTGCCATAAATTATGAACGAAGATTTAAGTTTATTTCTAGCAGGTCACCCATTAGCAGCCGAATTTATTCGTCAGTTAAATGGAAAGAAATTCGATGACATAAGTCAATATGCCGCTGAATTTCAGACATATTGTAAAGACAAACAAATTCCCAATTTTGACAATGAACTATGGTTCAAAATTCTGCAAGAGAAAATTGCGTTATTTAAGGCGGAAAACAAGACCGAGTTTTACCAAATAGACGATAAAAAAAGATTTTACATTACTTTAGGACAGTTTAACCCATACCTTAAATTAGAAGAGTATGACTTGGAAGATTTTATTAAGGAATGGGAAAGCAGAAAAACTGGTCAAAGAAAATATACAGACGAACAAAGCCGACGGTATAAATCATATAGAGAAAGTCGGCTCTATGAAGTTCATACATATGACGAAACTTTTTTAGAGAAATATAAACACGCTGCACATCCTTTAATTCAATCCACTATCGGAAAAGCACTAATTGCTGGTGGAAAACAAAGAGGAATAGGATATCTTTTCAATGCACTCACAAGAGCAGTTGTAATGCCTAACATGTACTGGCATAACGAAAGAGCAATAATTGGGTATATCGAATCAATATGGGAAATAATCCGTCTTAGTAAACTTGCTCATATATCTGGAAATGAAAAAGGAATTGATGAACCTCTAATCTTCTGTAAATTGCTCAGATTACTGTTTTTGTATATGAGTAGATATATTGAACTTAGTCCTAATAAAATAGAAACAGCAGATGTCTATTCCAATCGTGCGGAGTTGTTCCATTTCTTTCCAACAGAAATGCAAAGTTTGTTTATTGATGGCGGTTTTTATGACATTATCCCAGACTTACAATTTTCTTCTGATAAATTTCTCGCTTATCGTACCGCTTCACAAACTTGTCCAGAACTAGTCAGCGGTTTTTATAAGCAATGTCTATGGGACTCTAAAAAGATGTACCAATATGGTAACCTCAACTATCCGACAGTAGATGGAGGTTACACTGTAATAGAGGATGCAGGATGGATGGAAATTATAGAAAGATGTAGAATGCGCTCACGAGTCGTCGCACAGCAAATCTACGACAAGGACTCACAAGGCAATATATATTTAACAAAAACACAGGTTCAACACCTATTCCTCTATATTTTGGATGCCAATATTGACTTATATAAAGAAATGAAGGATTTGCATGATAATTAACCTAGTCTAACTGTAAATATGTTATAATTATAAAAAAGAAGGTAGTGATATGGACAGGTAGTTTTAGGCTTTTATTGTCGTAAAAGTACAGTTTCTTGATATTCCTGCACATTGTCTATATTCTAGAAAACGACATTATTAGATACTTACAAAACCCACCTAAGGTGACTTGGCCAAGTCACCTTACTTATTTTCGGTTTTAATATAGGTGCGTTGGGCAAGTAAGCAAGGATACTTTTGGGAGGCAGTTGGAACACGTCGCTGGGAGCCTTGGCCGGCCTTGCTACACATTATATAATATATGCGCGCGTGGGAGACCGCGGTCACTTCACCGGCCCGCTTATAAAGCGGGGATAGAATGGCATCACTGGTTGGAGACCGTTACAGCGTAATCTCGCCGGCGATGGACTTGCACATCATCTTTCGCATTTCTCCAGTGTCACCATATTCGGCCAATAGGTGCATCATCTTGGTCACTGCCGCCTCCACGGTGCTGTCGTGGCCGCTTATCACGCCTATATCCTGCAACTGATACCCCGTGTCATAGCGCTCCATCTCCACCGTGCCGCTCAGGCATTGCGAGATGTTCACAACGATGATGCCTCGCCGTGTGGCTTTGTCGAGCAATCTCTTCACCCACTCTTTCTGCGGGGCGTTGCCGCTGCCATAGCTTCTCATTACGATGCCTTTCAATTCGGGAGCGTCCGTGACGTGGTGGATGATGCTTTCCTGCACGCCAGGAAACAGGGAGAAGACAATGACATTGGGATCCATTTCCGTATGGGGCACCATGGGCAGGCGGAAGTTGGGTGTCCAGATGTGATGGGTCTTGAATTGGAAATTGACCCCTATCTCGCACAAGTGGGGATAGTTGGGAGACTCGAAAGCGTTGAAACCTTCCGCGTTTACCTTGATGGAGCGATTGCCCCTCATCAGGCGGCCGTCGAAGTAAATGCATACCTCTGGCACCTTCGGCGTACCATCCGCGTTGTGTGCCGCAGCCAGCTCGATGCTGCAAAGCACGTTTTCTTTTCCGTCGGTGCGCATTTGCCCCAGCGGCAACTGGCTGCCTGTGAGTATGACGGGCTTGGTGAGGTTTTCCAGCATGAAGGACAGGGCGGAGGCGGTATAGGCCATGGTGTCGGTGCCATGAAGGATCACGAAACCATCATACTCATCGTAGTGCTCACTAATCAGGTTGACCAGTTTCGCCCAAATGGCCGGGGTCATGTCAGAGGAGTCTATCGGCTTGTCAAAGGGAAACACGTCTATCTTAGTCTCCATGTAGCTCAGTTCCGGCAACTCCCTCTCCAAGTGGTTGAAATCCAAAGGCATCAGCGCTCCCGTCTCCCGGCTTCGGCCCATGCCAATGGTGCCCCCCGTATAGATAAGCATGATCTTATCGTACCTAAACATACCCATCGCTATTGTCGTTTTAGTGAATTTATGTGCAAAAATAAGCTAAATTCTCCATTATTCCAAAATAAAAGCTTATATTTGCGCTAGCAACTTAAAAATGTACATACGAAAACAAATTTTTTAAACTGAAAATCTATTATGAAACAATTCATGGACGAGAACTTTCTGCTCGAAACCGCAACCGCGCAGAATCTTTACCACAATCATGCCGCGAAAATGCCCATCATCGACTATCACTGTCATTTGATACCCGAGATGGTAGCTAACGACCACAAGTTCAAAAGCATAACGGAACTATGGTTGGGCGGTGACCATTATAAGTGGAGAGCCATGCGCACGAATGGAGTGGAAGAGAAGTACTGCACGGGTACCGATACTTCTGACTGGGAAAAATTTGAGAAGTGGGCGGAAACGGTTCCTTACACATTCCGTAATCCTCTCTATCATTGGACCCACCTGGAACTGAAGACGGCTTTCGGGATAACCAAGTTGCTGAGCCCGAAGACCGCCAGGGAGATATATGACGAATGTAACGAGAAGCTGAAGCAACCAGAGTTTAGCGCACGTGGCTTGATGCGTCGCTATAACGTGGAATGCGTTTGCACCACAGACGACCCCATCGATGACTTGCGCTATCACAAGCAGACCCGGGAGAGCGGTTTCGAGGTGAAGATGATACCCGCCTGGCGCCCTGACAAGGCCATGAACATAGAGAAACCGGATTTCCCCGATTACGTGAAGAAGTTGGCGGAAGTCGCGGATATGGACATCACCAGTTTTAAGGACATGGTCGCCGCCCTGCAAAAACGCCACGATTTCTTCGCCGCCAATGGTTGCAAGCTGTCTGACCACGGCATCGAGGAATTCTATGACGAGGAGTATACCGACTCCCAGATAGAGACCATCTTCGAGAAGGCTATGCGCGGTCAGCAACTTGCCGAACTGGAAGTGCGCCAATACAAGAACGCATTCCTTACCATCTGTGCCGAGATGGATTACGAGGCGGATTGGACGCAACAATACCACTATGGGGCCATCCGCGACAATAACACGTTGATGTACAACAAGCTAGGACCTGACACGGGCTTCGACTCTATAGGTGAATTCACTACGGCTAAGGCCATGAGCAACTTCCTTAACAAATTGAACATGGAAGGAAAGCTTACCAGAACTATCCTCTATTGTCTCAATCCTTGCGCTAACGAGGTGATTGCTACCATGCTGGGTAATTTCCAGGATGGTTCTTGTCCAGGAAAGATACAATTTGGTTCAGGCTGGTGGTTTAACGACCAGTTGGATGGCATGACCCGCCAGATGAACGCCCTGTCTGTACTGGGACTCTTGAGCCGATTTGTGGGTATGTTGACCGATTCGCGTTCGTTCTTGAGCTATCCTCGCCATGAGTATTTCCGCCGTTTGCTTTGCAACTTGTTGGGCAACGACGTTGAAAAAGGTTTGCTGCCCAATGACGAGGAAACGCTCGCCCGTATGGTGGAGGACATCTCCTACAATAATGCCCGCAACTATTTCAAGTTTTATTAACTCAGGAAATAGCTGTTAAACATAATGCGGCGGCGAGTCACTATGATTCGCCGCCGCTTCTTTACCCGTGATTTATCTATGTCAAATTCGCTTGATGAAGCACAATTCCGCGCTTCTTCCGCAAGCGTATGATGTGAATTATAAGTTCACGGAACGCACGTTATTATTTGATATACTTCACTTTTGAGGTATCGCGGGGCTTGGCCTGCGGCTGCTCATCAGGGTAGCCAACGGCTATCATGTAAGCGATAGAATATCCTTCGGGAATATCAAGCTGCTTCAAATAAGAGGCGGCTGCGGGGTCTCCCTGCAAGAAACCTACGGGACCGCCTAGGCAACAAGTGCCGAGACCCATGCTTTGGGCGGCTAATATCATATTCTCGCCCATTAGGCCCGCGTCCACCAAGCCCTTGCCTTCGGGCGTAGCGATTACGATTACGTTGGGCGCGTTGCGGAACATCGTCTTGAACGCAGGGTCATTCTTTGCCGCGCCTGGGTTCTTTTCCACGTAGGCGGCTGTTATGCCCTTTATCCATTCTTGGCTTTCCACTACTCGTACTTCCCATGGTTGTTGGTTCATTCCATTGGGCGCGTTGATACCGCACTCTACCATCGTTGCCAACTTGTCGTGTTCCACGGGCTTGTCCAGGTATTTCCTCACGGAGCGACGCTCCATGATGGTCTTCACCACAACGTTCTCGTCTGCCTTCTGCTCTTGTTTTTCGCTTGTGCATTGTGCCATAAGCCCAATGGGCAATAGCAGTAGAGCATAAATCATTAGGTTTTTCATTTTCATTTCTTTTAGGTTTATAGGGTTAGTAATTGACATTCACGGATTTATCCCAGCACTACGTCGAGCACCATCATTAACGCGAAACCGATGGCGAAGCCTATGGTCGCTATATTAGAGTGACTTCCTTCAGAAGCCTCCGGGATGAGCTCTTCCACTACTACATATATCATGGCGCCAGCGGCAAAGCCAAGCAGGTAAGGGAGGATGGGAGTCAAGTGGCCAACTAACAGAATGACTAATATGGCGCCAATAGGTTCAACGATACCGCTTAACGCGCCAATAAGGAATGCTTTCCATCTGCTATGTCCTTCGCCTCGCAAAGGCATGGAAACGATAGCCCCTTCGGGTATGTTTTGGATGGCTATACCTACGGACATGGCCATGGCTGCCGCCGCGGTAATACCCATGCCTTCTTGTAGTGCCGCCGCTATGACCACTCCAACAGCCATGCCTTCGGGCAAGTTGTGAATAGTGACTGCCAAAGAGAGCATCGTGGTGCGGGAGAGTTTACAGGGTAATCCCTCGGGTTGCGTGCAATCCATGTGCAGGTGAGGTGTCAGCCCATCTATCAATAGCAGGAAAACAATGCCGATCAGAAAGCCTATAGTGGCAGGCATTACGCTCCAGTTTCCTTTTTCCGCCTCCATCTCCATGGCGGGCATTAGCAATGACCAGACAGACGCGGCTACCATCACTCCAGAAGCGAAGCCCAGCAACGACTTGCGTGTGAGAATAGGCATCTCATTCCTCAACAAGAATACGAAAGCGGCACCTAAAACGGTTCCGGCAAAGGGGATAAGTATAGCTAAAGCAATTCCGTTCATAGGCGGGATAGAGATTAAGGATTAGCGTATTTGGCGTTTCAAGAAAAAAGAGCGGGTAAAGAAGAAATAAAGCGCTACGCCCATAGCGTTGATGCCCGCCGTCATCCAGAAAGCGGCGGAGTATCCAAAGTGTTCACTTACAACACCACCTAGCAGTATGCCAAATCCTAGCCCCAAGTCCCAGGCGGTAAGTATGGAAGAGTTGGCTGTTCCTCGCTGGTTATTGCGGGCGACATTTATAAACATGTTAAGGAACGCGGGATACATGTGGCCGTTGCCCAAACCAATCATCAAGGCTGATAGGTAATAGGTGAAAGGGCAGGGGATGGCCACGAAAAGTGTATATCCTACCAATGAGATGCAAATACCTTCGGCGGCGTTTTGGGTCAGCTTGCCTTCTCTTAACGCCTTGGCTCCTTGCAGCCGGGAGGCGAAAAGACCTATTGAGAGCAGCGTGAAGAATATGCCCGTGCCGCTGGATATACCTAAAGCCTCATGGCTATAGATGGCGATGTAGTTGCTTAACACTCCGAAGCAAAACGAGAAGAACATGATGTTCACCGCTAGTAGCCACGCTCTCGTGAGAAAGAAGCGGTCGAGAGAAATAGTTCCCTTGTTGGGCACAATTTCTTTTTGGGGCAGTTTAACGAGGCTTGCCATCAGTAGGGCTATGCCTGCGGTGAGCAGGGAAAGCCAGAAAAGCGCGGAAAAGTCTCCGCAAACTTTATAGATATATACGCCTGCTGTTGGGGCGATGGCCATAGAGAGGTTGTTGCTAAGTCCGTAATAGCCCAATCCCTCGTTGCGTCTGCTGGAGGGAAGTACGTCTATGGCACAAGTGCTGTTTGCCACGGTCACCGCTCCAAAAGGTGCGCCGTGCAGCGTGCGGTAGATGGCGAACATCAACAGAGTTCCAGCCGCCAAATATCCTGCGAAAAGCAGGAAGAACAACGACATGGTGACCATGAGTACCCGTTTGCGGTTAAAGCTATCCACGATGAAACCGCTGAAAGGCCTTACGATAAGCGAGGCGATGGTATAGCCTGAGAGCACCAATCCGATAGTGTCATTTCCTGCGTGAAAACGCTCGCTCAAATAAATAGGTAATAGAGGAGTCAACAAATAGAAGGCGAAATACATTAAGAAATTAACGCTCATCACCTTTATGTATTCTTTATTCCAGAGTTTTTCCATAATTCATGTTTTGTTATCATATTCAGTCTGTGGATTTGCCATTGAGCAGCCAGTCGTCTAACATCTTTCTTGCGATGGAGAGCTTCTCTGGTATTGTGGGCAAATTGTCCTTTTTGAACCATGCGCCACGACTCAATTCTTCTCGTTGTAGATGGATGTCCCCACCTGCGTAGTCTGCGTTGAAACCCACCATTAAGCCACTGGGGTAAGGCCATGGTTGCGAACCGAAGTACCTGAGGTTCTTGATTCGCAATCCTGTTTCCTCCATTACTTCACGATGTACGGCTTCTTCCAAAGTCTCACCGGTTTCCACGAAGCCCGCCACAAGGCCATAGAAGTCGCCTTTGAAATTTCTGGCATGTACTAATAGCACTTCATCACCTCGGTGTATCAATACGATGATGGCCGTGGCCAATTGTGGCCAGACCTCTTTTCCGCAGTTGGAGCAGCGCTTGCTGATTTCGGTATGCATCCGCATGGGAGCACCGCACGCGCCGCAATAACGTGTGTTCTTGTCCCAATAGAGCAGTTCGCGGCATTTGCCCGCCTTGAGATAGAAAGGTAGGGGCAATTTGTAGTAACTTGCCCTAAGTCCGCAGAACTCGTAGCGAGGATTGTCCGCGAACGTATTTACGCTGACAGCGCGGACTTCCGTACCGTCTGCCATGGATGAAACCCGCAAAACGTGCGCCTCAGCAGCATTCTCTATAGGAGGAGTGTCCGCCTGGGGTATCGTGAAACTGCCGTTGGGGAGCCGTTCGAGCAGTACATTATCCTCTTTGAATACAAACCAATACTTCATGCTCTTCTATATAAATTGTTGATAAACAACTTATTCTTCTTTCCCGAAAAGTAACCTTTTGTCTCTTTGCGCCGCTTGAAGTGTCCAGTCCTCAGGTATGAATTTCCAGTTGTTCAACGGCTGAGGATCTATGGAACCTAATCGTTTAATTTCCTCTGAGAGGTAATGGCGTTGGTCTTTGTCACTGCGCCATACGATGCGACTCTCCAAGCTGTCTTTAGGAATGCCTGCGCCACGGGTGAGCAATTCTCCACCTCCATTGCCTCGGTAACTGTTTACGGCAACACGATACCATTTCTGTTCATCGAAAGGCGTACCATCGCTCATACTTAATATCTTTACTTTCTCTCCCATGGGCTTTGTTACATCCACCACATAGTTGATGCCCGCGGCACTATCAAAGTTAAAGTAAGGATTAGCCAATGACAATCTATCTTCTTCATTCCCAGTTCCTTTACGGAAAAGCAATAAATGGTCTTCTGGAGAAGTCATGGTGTTTGCCCAAAGATTATAGCTCATTTCCAGATGTTTTCGTATTTCCTTTCCTGTAAGGCGCATTACGTAGAGCTGGTTCTCATATTTGTAGAGGTTGAACATATCACTCACGCGAATGGGGCCAGCCTTGATTTCCGCATTGAAGAGTAGGGGAGCGTTGAACGAGATGTCAGCCCCTGTCACCCGCAATTGTAAGTAATGGATAAGGTCGGTGAAGGCGGAACTGCCAAAAAAGGCATCCTCGCTGGTAAGTGTGTGTTGAAAGTTGCCAATGGGTTTGTCCACATAGGCTTTCACGTCCGCTATCTGTTGGCTGAAATCCTCCATCATTTGCTCATCCGCGGGAAAATCAGCCAAAGAAACCAACTTTCCCGTCACTTGTTTTCTTTGCGTAATATGTGCGATATGGCCATTGATGTTATGCTCGTCATATTGAATGGTGATTTCTGCGTCAGCTACATAAATGGCATTATTTGCCGGATTCAAGCACACGACGGGCTTGCCCTCGGCGTTTATCACCTGTTCACAAGCCCTTTGATGGTCGTGTCCGAAGAGCACCAAGTCAAAGCCTGGTACCTCGCGGGCTATGCCCATGGCAACATTCTCCTCATATTCAGGAGTCGTGATACCGCCTTCAGCGCCGCTATGAAAGAGTCCTATCACCACGTCAGCTTCCTCTTCTTCTTTCAGCACCTTCATCCAACGGCGAGCGGAGGCCTTCATTTCTTCAAAGCGTAGACCGCTCCACAAGTCCTCGCTTAGCCAGTTGGGTATGGCAGGAGTCAGCATGCCCAGTATGGCCACCTTAATGCCTTGACGTTCCAAAATGACATAAGGCTTCAAGTAAGGCTGGTTGGTGCGGGTTTCTATGACATTCGCTCCCAACATAGGGCAACGGGTCTCTTTTACCCAACGGTCGTAGACGGCGTGCCCCGTCTCTATATCATGGTTGCCCATGGTAGCAGCGTCATAACGCAGGTAATTTAGCAATTGTGCGGCTATATGCGTAGATGTCGTGTCCACATAATTATAATAGTAGCATATGGGTTGGCCCTGGAGAAAGTCGCCATTATCCAATAATATCAGTCGATTGCCGTATTCTTTCCTCAGTTGGTTGACGTACGTGGATACCCTGGCCAATGAGCCGTCCACCGCTTTCCTGTTGATGAAGTCATAGGGGAAAAAGCGGCCATGTACATCACTTGTCTCAATGATTCTCAATTGCAAGGTTCTTTGTTGTGCCATGATGGGCGATATTAAGATGAGTGCCAGCCATAGCGCGCATAATCGATTTTTCATACTGCCATGTGATATTTGTAACGCGAAATTACGAAAAATTACCGATTAGGCACGCTTTTTGCTCTTATTTTAGTGAAAATTACTAATTTAACTAGGAGGATTGCGATATGGCATTCATAGATTATTACAAGATATTGGGTGTCAGCAAGGACATACCCCAAAAAGACGTGAGGGCGGCTTATAGGAAGCGCGCCAAGATGTTTCATCCCGATTTGCACCCCAATGACCCCAAGGCCAAGGCCAAGTTCCAGGCTTTGAATGAGGCTTATGAGGTGATTTCAGACCCTGACAAGCGTGCCAAGTATGACAAGTATGGTGAGCAATGGCGCAACGCCGACGCTTATGAGAAGGCGGGCGGCTTTGGCGGTTATAGCAACGAGGGTGCGGGAACAGCTGGCGGCAATCCGTTTGAGGGATTTGACTTTGGGTCTTTTGGCAAGGGCGGATTCTCCAGTTTCTTCCAAGATCTCTTTGGTGGTGGCAAGCGTGGAGGTTTCTCCAGCGGCTTCCAGGACTTTGGCGGCTCGAGTGCCCGGCACAGCACGGGCGAGATGAACGCCTCCGTGAACATTGACCTCTATACCGCGTTGTTGGGCGGAGAAGTCATCATCCAGTTGAGCGACGGCAAGAAGATAAAGCTGAAGATAAAGCCCGAGACGCAAAATGGCACAAAGGTGCGGTTGAGGGGCAAGGGATATGACCGGGGCGATGGCACTTTTGGAGATTTGATAATCACCTACAACGTGAAGTTGCCCACTAATCTGACGGCTCGGCAGCAAGAGTTGCTCCGGCAAATGCGAGACGAGAGGTAGTCAATGACTGCCCCTCGTCTTCGTTTTATTATAAAGTTATTTCATTTCCTTGGCATCTCCCAGGCAACCATTAGGCATCTGGATGTGGAGCATTTGGCAGATGGTAGGCGCGATATCCACTATGTGGGTAGGGGAGGAGGTTGCTCCATGGGGGACGTTCCATCCCATAAGCACAAAGGGAATATGCGCGTCGTAGGGGTTCCACTGGCCATGTTGCGTGCCGATATACTGGGGGGAGTTTTCAGCGTGGAAGTATTGAGGTCTTGTCACTACGGTAATTTCGCCGCTGCGCATACGATCGTAACCATTGACAATCATTTCCTTGATACGTTGGGGAATGGAGGATTCGGCAATCTTCTCATTATCCACCACGAAAAGATATTGCTGGTCCTGCTTTAAACGCTCTACGATGACGTCTTTTACTTCCTGCATGGTGTATCCATGGGCTGCCACGATGCTGTCATTGATAAATAACTGATAGTTGTCTGCCTCGTAGACAGGAGCGCAACCAAACTTGGCTTGCAACATCTTGTTCACTTGGTCTTTAACGTTGCTGCCTTCCCAGGCTCCAGCGGGTATTTTGTGCTTTTTCAAGAAGTTATAATTGTGGGCACCTCCATGGTCTGCGGTCAGAAAGAGCAGATAATTGCCTTTACCTACCTTGGAATCAAGCGTATTGAGAAAATCCGTCAAGTCTTTGTCCAATGTCAAAAACGCCGCTTCGTTCTCTTTTCCACGAGTGGAATAAGCATGGGCGATAGCGTCGGTGGAAGAGATGCTTACGGTTAACATGTCTGTGACATCATGTTTGCCAAGCTGTTCATTCTCCAAGGCTGCTTCAGCCATCTTGAAAGTGGTGGTGATGCCAAGCACGTTGGTCTTGATGTCAAAGCCGGGCTTGGTGTGGTGCTCTTTGTTGAATTGCTCTACCCATTCCGGCAACTCTTGCATATAATAGGTAGAGGACACAAACTTGCCAACGGATGTATCCCACCAGTATGCCGCGTCTGCCGCGTGGCCAGCGGGTAATGTGGCCGCCCGGTCTTTCAGGGCTATTCCGATTACTTTGCTCTTGAAGTCGTTGGCGATCTTTAACACGTCGCCAATGGTAGTGGAGCGCATGTTTCGGGGAGACATCCTGCTTTCCCATGTATCGCTGCCAACTCCTTTTACGCTGTCATCACTGCAACAATACACTATCTTGTCATTGATAGCGAAATTGTTTCCTGCTATACCATGAATGGCGGGCGTGGTTCCCGTATAGATGCTGGTATGTCCCACGGCTGTAATGGTAGGTACATAGTTAATCAGTGTATTGTCAAAAGAGTAGCCCTCATTGAGCAAACGTTTCAATCCGCCCTCTCCGTATTTATCATAATAATAGTAGAGGTAATCCCAACGCATTTGGTCTACCACCAATCCAACCACCAATTTAGGTCTTTGCACTTGGGCTTGCACACCCATCACAACTACAGACAACATTGCAAGAGTTATCCATTTTGCTGCTTTCAGCCAATTTCCGTTCATATTCATAGTTAATATAATTGATTTTTCCGCGAAATTACGATAAATTTTGGGATATAGTCATGTCTGGAGGCAATATATTTGCATTGCAATAACATTTTAATCTATAGCCACCTAGTAATTAATACATCAGGTATAAATATCAGAGGGTCTAAACGTAACTTGTTTCGCTTTGCGAAATAAGTTGTTTTGATTGGCAATATAACTTATTTTGGTTGCCAAAACAATTTATTTTGATAAGCAAAACAAGTTATTTTGATGAGCAAAATAAATTGTTTTGCTTAGCCCTCACACATCTTGTCTTATCTGAAATCAGTTAAATAAACTAATCGATATTATGATAAATATAAGGTAGAAGCATTAATATTATTCGCAAGATGGCTTAGAAAGAGAGTTTATCAAGTCGCTCTCTCAAGAGATCGGCCTCACTCTTCCTGATGGCCAACTTTATTTCGCAAGTGTTGTCAAAGCTTTGTGCAACTATGCGAAGGCTCATCTCCTTGACCAAGCGCATGACCGCGTTCATCATGGGATAAGTGAAACTATAGCTTACAATTTCCTCCACGGTGCGCGTCTCGACTCTTGCGTTCTCTATGGCCAAAGCCGCTGCAGTGCGATAGGCCACTATTAAACCACTGGTGCCCAATTTCACTCCACCAAAATAACGAATTACGACTACCAAAATGTCCGTCAAGCCATTGGCGTGTATTTGCCCCAGAATTGGTTTACCCGCAGTAGATGACGGTTCCCCGTCATCGTTGGCCCGAAACTCAGATTGGTCAGGTCCTAAGACATAAGCATAGCATACGTGCCGTGCGTCATAATACTTCTTGCGATAAGCCGCTACTCGCTCCTTCACTTCCTCCAAGCTGGTGACATGGCAAGCGAAGGCGAGGAACTTACTCCGTTTCTCGGTGTAACATCCCTCGCTTATCGTGTCAGATATGGTTTTATATTCGTCTGTCAAAGTTGATGCCAATAAATCTTAGTCTTCACTGAGTCTGTGGATAACTAAGCCTGAGCGCAATTTTGGCTCAAACCAAGTGGCCTTTGGAGGCATAATCTTTCCGCTGTCAGCTATATCCATGATTTGCTGCATGGTCACAGGATATAAAGCCAAGGCCATGCGCATTTCACCACTATCCACCCTGCGTTTCAATTCCTCTAGTCCTCTCAATCCTCCCACGAAGTCTATGCGCTTGTCCGAGCGTAAGTCCTTGATACCTAGTATCTCATCGAGAATCAATCGACTGGAGATGTCTACATCCAACACGCCAATAGGATCGGTGTCATCATAGGTGCCGTCCTTGGCCAGAAGTGAATACCATTGCCCATCAAGGTAAAGAGAGAACTCATGTAACTGTGTTGGTTTATAAGCGTCCACACCCTTGCGGGTTACTTCAAAGTTTTTGCCGAGCGCAGCCAGGAATTGCTCAGGAGAAAGCCCATTCAAGTCTTTTACCACACGATTGTAGTCCAATATGGTAAGCTGGCTGGCGGGAAAACAAGCGGCCATAAAGTAGTTGTATTCCTCGTCTCCCCTATGGTTGGGATTCTGCTTGGCCTTTTCCGCTCCTACCAAGGCAGCGGCTGCGGAGCGATGGTGTCCATCCGCTATATAAAGACTAGGCATTTTGGCAAACTCCTTGGTGATGGTGTCAATGTCTTGCGGATTGGAAATCACCCAAAATTGGTGACGGAAACCATCTATGGGAGCGATGAAATCATATTCCGGCTCCGTGCAGGCATAGCGCATGATAAGCAGTGCGAGTACGGAATTGTCTGGATATGCAAAGAACACGGGTTCGATATTCGCGTCGCACACGCGAACATGCTTCATTCTGTCTTCCTCCTTGTCACGCCGGGTTAATTCATGTTTTTTAATATTTCCCTTCAGGTAATCATCCACATAAGCCCCTACTACCAAACCATATTGCGTCTTGTCATTCATGGTTTGTGCGTAGATGTAGTAATGCTCGTCCGTGTCTTGCACCAGCCATCCGTTCTCCTGGAACTTACGGAATTGCTCTGCTGCGCTATCGTATACCCTGGGGTCATATTCCGAAGTGCCTGGCTCAAAGTTGATTTCCGGCTTTATAATATGGTAAAGACTGCGCTCGTTATTACCTGCCTCTGCCCTAGCCTCTTCACTGTTGAGCACGTCATAGGGTCTGCATTCCACCTGCTCTACAATGTCTTTCGGAGGACGAATGCCCTTGAATGGTTTGATTGTTGCCATGCGTGTATTTAATCAAGAAATAAAATGCCCACAGATGGCATGTCAAGGTCATCTGCGGGCAACATATACTTAGATTACTTGTTTACTTGGAATTTAGTGCAACCATCCTTGAAGAAGGCGTTGATTTGTTTTGCGGCGGCAATACCAGCGTTGATATTGGCTTCCGCTGTTTGTGCGCCCATCTTCTTGGGAGTAGAGAAATAGCGACCCTCAAACTTTGAGAAGTCCGCGTCAGCGTCTGGCTTGATATCGGTGACAAACTTCAAGTCCTCACGTTCTGCCATCAACTTCAATAGCTCTGGTTCGTTGATGACCTCTTTACGGGCAGTGTTCACCAAGATGCCACCCTTCTTCATTTGGTTAACCATAGCGTAATTGATGCTCTGTCTGGTTTCTGGAGTAGCGGGGATATGTAGAGACACCACGTCGCATGTCTTGAACAGATCGTCACCACAACTTACCGCATGCACGCCGCTTTGCTCAATCACCTCTGCGGGACAGAAAGCGTCATAAGCATAGACTTCCATGCCGAAGCCCTTGGCAATGCGAGCCACGTTGCGTCCCACGTTACCAAAAGCGAGGATGCCCAATTTCTTGCCCATCAGTTCAGTACCCGACTTGCCATTATAGAAATTGCGTACCGCATAGACCAATAACCCAAATACCAACTCTGCCACGGCGTTGGCATTTTGGCCAGGTGTGTTTTCTACTACTACGCCATGGGCTGTGGCGGCCGTCAAGTCCACGTTGTCATAACCAGCGCCAGCTCTTACGACTATTTTCAAGTTCTTTGCCGCGTCTAACACCTCATTGTCAACCTTGTCAGAACGGATAATCAAGGCATCAGCGTCTTTTACGGCATCCAGTAGTTGGGTCTTCTCGGTGTATTTCTCTAACAGGCAAAGTTCATTACCACCTGCTTCCACTTCCTGCTTGATACCTTCCACCGCAGCGGCGGCAAAAGGTTTCTCTGTTGCTACTAATACTTTCATAACTAACGATTTTCTTTACTGATGTTTGAAACAATAGAGGGCGGAAACAGCCTCCGCCCTTTCACTTGTGTCGCTGTCACGGATTAGTGAGCAGCCTCGAAGTCCTTCATGGCCTGCGCAAGGGCATTTACTCCTTCCAAGGTCATGGCGTTATAGCAGCTGGCACGGAATCCACCTACGGAGCGGTGTCCCTTGATGCCCACCATGCCACGTTCTGTGGCAAAGTCAAGGAAAGGCTTCTCCAACTCTTTATACTCATCGCTCATCACGAAACAGATATTCATCAACGAGCGGCTGCTTTCCTGGGCGGTACCACGGAACATCTTGTTGCGGTCTATTTCCGTATAGAGCACCTCTGCACGCTCATGCGCGCGTTTGTCAGCGGCTTCCACTCCACCATTCTTCTTCAACCAGCGAAGGTTTTCCAACATGGAGTAGATGGGAACAACTGGTGGTGTATTGAACATGGAGCCTTTCTCTACATGTGTGCGATAGTCAATCATCGTGGGCAATTCCCTAGCCTTGCCCAATGCGTCATTCTTTATGATAATCACCGTTACGCCAGCCATGGCCAAATTCTTTTGTGCACCAGCATAAATAGCGTCATACTTTGAAACATCCACAGGGCGACTCATGATATCAGAAGACATATCCGCTACCAGGGGCACGGGGACATCAAAGTCTTTGCGATACTCAGTTCCGAAGATGGTATTATTGGAAGTGACATGCAGGTAGTCTGCGTCGGCGGGCACTTCAAAGTCTGTGGGATAGAAAGTGTAGTTGGCATCAGCTGAGGAAGCTACTTCCACTACCTCGCCAAAAAACTTAGCCTCTTTCATGGCCTTCTTTGCCCAAGTGCCGGAATTGACATAGGCAGCTTTCTTCTTCAATAAGTTAGCGGGTATCTGCATGAATTGCAAGGAGGCGCCACCGCCTAGGAATATCACGGAGTATCCCTCAGGGATGTCCATAAGTTCCTTGATAAGAGCCACGCTCTCATCAACTACTGGCTGGAAGTCTTTCGCACGATGGCTTATTTCCATCAATGACAACCCTGAACCATTGAAATCCAAGATTTGCTTGGCGGTGTTCTCTATCACTTCGCGGGGAAGCATAGATGGACCTGCGTTAAAATTATACTTCTTCATCTGTGTCTATTTAGTTTTTGTTTTATATTCACACTTTTTTATATCACGCCTGCGAAGTTACTGTTTTTATTTGACATTGCCAAACTTTTTATCAATAAATATATAAATGCAGGGTGTTTTCTTTCAGATTGGCATGTTTCTGGCTAAACTATCTTACTTCTTCCAAAATGGTCTTAATGCCTTTTATTTTCTCCCCAGCGGTTTGCCTTAACACATGTGCCACCTTTTGCTTCACGACGGCTACATAGGTATATCGTTCCTTTACGTCTATATGCCCTATGTCTGAGGCTTGCAAGCCACCTTTCTTGCATAGAAATCCCACAATATCACCTTTACTCAACTTGTCTTTCTTGCCTTTCCCAATGTAGAGTGTAGCCATGCGGGGCTGTGCTGGAGCGGGGACATCATCTGGCATTGCGTATTCTTCCACTTTTCCGTTCACGTATTCCGGCACATCTTCGCCTGGCGCTAACAAGAAGAAAGCGTTTCCCTTGGCATCCCAACGTGCTGTGCGACCTACACGGTGGATGTAACCTTCTTCGCTCTCAGACAAATGATAATGGATGATGCTGTCTATATTAGGAATATCCAGGCCACGCGAAGCCAGGTCTGTGCTCACCAAGACGTTTGCGCTGCCATTAGAAAAACGATAGAGGGCATCCTCTCTCTCTTTCTGTTCCATGCCGCCATGGAAGCTACTTACCACAAATCCTTGTGCTCTTAGGTAATTGGCTACTCGCTCCACAGCGTCACGATAGTTAAGAAATACCACGCTACTCCCCTCCCCCAAATGACAAAGTAAATGCCTAAGAGCACCTAACTTGTCTTTTTCTGTGCTATATACCTTATATATATGTACGCGCGGGGAGACTTGTTCTTCTTTGTTTTGGTAGTCTACTGCTACCACGCTATGCATATTGACGAAACGGGGTATTTCCTCGGCATCAGTAGCGGAGAGCAGAAATCGTCGTTTAATGCCCTTCAGCTTATCTATCAAGTGTTGCATTTCGTCATGAAATCCCATGGCCAGGCACTTGTCAAACTCGTCTATAATCAATAGCCTCACGTTGTATGGCGAAAGATTCCCTTTATCCAAGTGGTCGTTTAATCTTCCTGGAGTGCCAAAAACCACTTGTGGTTTTACTTGTTTGATGAGTTTGTGTTCCTCCATGGCTGGTCTACCGCCATAACATGCCATACTTCTGAGTCCTGTTCCCATCTCTTTTAGCACTGATGCGGATTGGGAGGCAAGTTCCCTTCCTGGGGTAATGACTATCATTTGCAATGCGTCCAGGTTCTTGTCAAGTAATTGAGATGATGGCAGCAAATAGGCCAAGGTTTTTCCCGAGCCTGTTGGTGAGAGAATCACAACGTCTTTGTCTCCATGTAAAATCGCTTTCACCGCGGCATTCTGCATCTCGTTGAGTTTGATGCCAAGCTTTTCGGTAATTGCCTGAATATCTTTCATCTGTCTATTGCTTGTTATTGGTTTGCTTTTTAATGATCTTCTCCATCTCGTCAAATTCCGCTCCCATATTGAGATTTAGGTAGATTGTATAGAGCGGGAAAGCCCATCGTTGTTGGTCATTGGGCACCATGGCACGATATCGTTCCATGTAGGGCAAAGCTTTTTGGTAATAACTCTGGATAGACTTTTTCACTTTGTTGCTCACTTGTGTTTTCTTGTCCAACTTGATAGCCTTGTAATAATATGCAAGCCCCGCATTGAGATATGGCCCTGGAACAGAGTCGGTCATGGCGATAATCTGATTGCATAGTTTGATGCATTCGTCATATTGTTCCTTGTTTAATAGCAGGGTTGTCTTCGTGAACATGAACAACGTATTGGTAGAGTCCGTTTCCAAAGCTTGTTCCGTTACGTACATTGCTTTATCCACTTCATTGTTTATCGTGTAAAACTCAATTAGCCTTGGGTAGAAGAACGGGAATTCTGGATCCACTTGGAAGCCTTCCAACAAAGCCCGTTCATATCGAGCTGTGTCGTTCTCCAACTTGTAGGTTTCCGCTAAGTATTGCAGCATATAGTTGTAGTGGGCGGTATCCTTCAATGCTTCATAGGAGTGATGGAGCGTGGCCTTGGGGTCTTGCATTTTGTATCCGCAATATACACTCCAGTATGCTGCCTCAGGCAAATTAGGGTCTGTCTCTTGATAGTTCTTTGACTTAAAGAGAGGCTGGCGTGCGCAATCAATATAGATGTCCAAAAAACGGTAAGCCTCTGCGTATCGTTGCTTGCCAATCATCCAGAGACCGCCACTTAACAGATTGGGACGTATCATGTGCAAGTACTCTGAGTGGTCATTTCTGTATTTCAACCTTACACGCCCTTTCTTATCGGGTTCCATCTCTACGGAGTCAAGTCCCTCGGCTACCTCAAACAGTTTTTTCGCCAAGTTGAAAAGCGAGGCGGTATCGTAAGCTTGTTTCAGGTATAGTTTCTCATTACCCTGTTCATATTGCTTCACCACTATATCATAGAGTAAACTCCATATTTTCAAGTTATTTCTGTTAACGGAGTCTTTTAATAGCGTCTCCAAGCTCTGTTGAGCTTGTGGCAGGTTATTCCCTGCCTTTAACTGGTCTTTAGCGGCGTTGATTTCCTTCTTTTGGCACCATGCTTCTCCCAACCAGCAAACGCAACAAGCTATTAGCATCAAAGTTCTTAATGTCTTCATCTCATCGATTCCTCCAATTCTTTCTTTCGTGGATCATCTAACACATTATATACATGTAACAACAGCTTGGGCCAATCCACGGTTTTGTGGTTTGGATCCAGCGACCTGACCTTCTCGAGGGAGGCCAAAGCCTGTTGATAAGCATTCTTGATGCTGTCTGCTAAAGCGGGAGTTAATTTTTCGTGTTTAGCCTCGATGCTGTCATGCAGTACCACGGCTTTACTCACTTCGCACACACCTATATTATATATGGCTTCCACAAAAGTGGAGTCCAAACTCACGGCGTGCTTAAAGCTGGCTATGGCTTTATCCCAATTGCCTTCCTTCATGCACACCTCGCCGTTTAATGCCCAATTCCATTTACTGTCAGGATACTTACGTATCTCGTCGTGTATGTATTGCTTCAGTTCGGTCTCCTTTCCTGGAGCCGTGAAATATTCCATCAATAGTTTATTGAAGATGGGGTTGGGTCTGTCGTGGTCATGCAAGTCAAGTAACGCTACGATATATCGGGTAGAGTCTTGGGGTGTTTCCATGAGATGGGCCATGGCTTGAATCTTGACTTCTGCCGCTTGCTTGGCGGTACGATTCTCTTTTAGCGCCATGTCCGCATAATGGTCGGCCGTATGATAATTGCCTTGTCGTAAAGCTTCTTGTGCGGTTTCCAACGCTTCATTGGCATTATGGGGCACCAGTGGTTGCTGGGCCTGTACACTTATGGAAACCACCAGGATAACGAAAAGCATTATTCGAGTTCTCATGCTTGCCTCCCTTATTTAGCGTATTGATAATAATACCAATAGGTGTTGCCGTAAGTATCCCTGAGAGCGTTGGCCCTCATCACGGAATCTGCAAAACTTTTAGCCAGGGCTTGGTAGTCTTGAAAATCCGCGTCCATTACGTTGTCGTGATAGACCACAGATGGATTGCCTCGCATGTGGGTATAGAGTACCAATGCCTCACGGAAGTGCTTGGGCACGTAGGCACTGTCTAGCTGATAGCATTTCCTTATCCTTTTGGCAAAGCCGTCAATGTCTTTGTCAAGCAAGAATTTGGTTAACATATAATCTATCGTATGCCGCTTACGATTATCCTTCCACATCACTGTCCTCACGCTTGTTCCATTGGCTTGCATGGCTACGCTTCTTCCTTCCAAAGGATATGTGAATAGCCTTTCACCTAGTTTGTCGGTTTTTTCCAGACAGGCGATGCGCAACATGGTTAGAGAAGAATCTGTGTCCAATGAGCGTCTGCCGACACGAAGTGCTGACCTGTAGTCACCTTTTATCATAAGTGACTCCATGCGCATTCTATAGTGGAAGACATCCTGGTGGTTGCAAATGAGCATGACCATCACAAACATTAACAGTATCTGCCCCAGGTTAATCCATACAACAGGGGAATGGAAAACGTCTTCTTTGCCGACCTTGAAGAATTCGCCATATTTTTTGGCGAATATCACGAGCAAGATATATACGCCTAGCGAAAGTGGCAATATCCACGCCCAAGAACCATATGAGACCTCGTGGTTCATGGGCTCATTGGGGCTTGTGATAAAGGCCAGCAACAAGAACGAGGGGAAATACACTAATGCGTGTGTATAGTCTTTTAGCTTGGTAAGTGCGTAGACGCCCCATGCCAAGAGACTTAAAATGAGTGTTAACAACACGGCACCAACATCACGCTGATAGCTCGTTACGCCATCAGAGAGTATATGCTGCGCCATAGCCAACACATCGGCTTGGTAGAAGCGCAAATACACATACGTGAACGCTATGAAGAGAATAGCACAGGCCATCCTTGTGATGGCCGTGCTATCTTGGTGTCGAGTCATTTATCGTCAGTCTTTTCTTAATACCAATGCGGTACGGGCTGGCAAATACAGCTTTAGCCATTCTTTATGGTCGTCTACGTACAAAGGATCATAGTTGGTGAGATGGGTCATCGTGTCGTCATTGAACCCATTGCCGCCGAAATCCTTGTTGTCACTATCCAATACCACGTGATAACTGCCCGTGGGTACAAGGAAGCCATAGTCGGTGAAGCTTCTCGTGGGCGAGAAATTGAAAACGAAGAGCAACTCACCCCGCATAAATGCCAACACTTGATCGCCGTCATTGTGCCATATCTCTTGCACGGGGGTAAGATTGAAGTTCTTCTCGCTCTTGATTACCTTCAGCATTTCCTTGTCGAAGTCGCCCAGGTAGTGGTAGCAAAGCTCTTTGTTGTCAACCAGGTTCCATTGCCTACGGGCATATTTATAACTCCATCCATTGCCTTCGCGGGGGAAATCTATCCACTCTGGGTGTCCAAACTCATTGCCCATGAAGTTGAGGTAACCGCCATTGATGGCCGCTGCCGTCACGAGCCTTATCATCTTGTGAAGCGCGATGCCGCGGTGTACCAAGTCGTTTTCGTCTCCTTTCCTGAAGTGCCAATACATGTCAGCGTCTATCAAGCGGAAGATGATGGTCTTGTCTCCCACCAACGCTTGGTCATGGCTTTCGCAATAAGAGATGGTTTTCTCGTCGCTGCGGCGGTTTTTCACTTCCCAGAATATGCTGCTGGGCTTCCAGTTCTCGTCGCTCACCTCCTTGATGGTCTTTATCCAATAATCGGGGATGTTCATGGCCATCCTGTAGTTGAAGCCATAACCACCATCCTCAAACTTGGCGGCCAGCCCAGGCATGCCGCTCACTTCCTCCGCGATGGTGATGGCGTTCTTGTTCACTTCATGTATCAGGCAGTTGGCCAATGTCAGGTAACAGATGGCGTTATCGTCTTGATGGCCATTGAAATAGTCTCCGTAGTTGCAGAATGCCTCGCCCAGTCCGTGGCTGTAGTAAAGCATGGATGTGACACCGTCAAAGCGGAAGCCATCGAAGTGGAACTCCTGTAGCCAATACTTGCAGTTGCTCAACAAGAAATGGATGACTTCATCCTTGCCATAGTCAAAGCACAGGCTGTCCCACGCGGGGTGCTCGTGCCTGTCTCCTGGGTAGAAATACTGGTTGGGGTCACCTGCCAAGTTGCCCAAACCCTCCACTTCGTTCTTCACGGCGTGGGAATGTACGATGTCCATGATGACGGCAATGCCTTTTTGATGGGCAGTGTCTATCAGTTCCTTCAGTTCCTCGGGCGTGCCAAAACGGCTGCTTGCCGCGAAGAAGCTGCTGACGTGATAGCCGAAAGAGCCATAATAGGGATGTTCCTGTATGGCCATGATTTGTATGCAGTTGTATCCGTCCTCTATCACGCGGGGCAAGACGTTTTCCTGGAACTCCTTATACGTGCCCACCTTCTCCGCGTCTTCCGCCATGCCGATGTGGCATTCATAGATAAGCAGCGGATTTACCTTGGGTTTGAAGGTCTTTTTCTTCCACACGTAAGGCTCTGGGTTCCATACTTGCGCGGAGAATATCTTGGTATTGTCATCTTGTACTACTCGTTGTGCCCAGGCGGGAATGCGCTCGCCCTCCCCACCTTGCCAGTGTACCTTCATCTTGTATAGGTCACCATGCTTCATGGCTTTCTCCGAGAGCTTCAACTCCCAGTTGCCAGTTCCCTCGATGCGTTTCGCACGGTAACGCTCGGTTTCCTGCCAGCCGTTGAAGTCTCCTATCAAGTAAATGTCCGTGGCATTGGGCGCCCACTCCCGGAATACCCAACCACGCGACAACTTGTGCAATCCATAGTAGTTGTGGCCATTCGCGAAGTCGGTCAGCGATGTCTTGCCGCCATTGGTGAGTTGGCTCAATTTCCACAGTGCATGGTCGTGCCTGCCCTTGATGGCTTCCTCGTAGGGTTCCAGATAGGGGTCGTTCTTCACCAGTCCAATGTGCTGTGGTGCCACATTGGCCTTTGCCCTGTGTGTGGCTGGCGTTTTCTTTTTAGTAGTCATAGGTCTTTATGATTAAAAGGTTATTTCTTACACGATGGCCTTGAAGATGGCCTTGCGTATGCTTCCCTTGCCAATGCAGGGCTGGTGACCGTCTTGTGGCCAGAAGATGGCAAACTCCCCAGGCTTGCAATAGATAATGGAGCGGGGCTTCACCCCACGATATTTGGTCACGTCTTTCTCTTCGTTGTATTCCGCTTCGGGTAAGTCCGCCAAGGGGATATATCCGTAACCTTCCATGGTGTCTAGCGGTATCTGTATATCCAACATCTTGCGGTGGGTCTCAAAGATGGCTTCCTCCTCGGTCTTGCCCTCTGCGGTGGTGATGTTGACAAAAAGTTCCTTGTCCTTGATGTAATGCTTTCCGGGCTCCAAGGTCATGAGGTCGTTCTCCCTGATGAATTTCACCACGTCCGCGAAGAGCGGGTGGAGGGAGACGTACTTCTCCAGGTTCTCTAATCTGTCTGTTACCATAGCTTATAGTGTTTAAAGGTTACTAGTCCTCAAATCTTCTGCCGTTCTCGTAATATCCCGTCACGACGACCTTCCCGTTGCGGTCTTTCTCCACGAATTTCCCGTCACGGCGATCCTGGCGGTATGTTCCCTCAAAACGCTTGCCGTCTTTGTCCTCCTCTATGGCAGGCCCATTGCGCATGCCGTCCTTATAGGTGCCGCGGAACCTGCGCCCGTCGGCGTAGTGGATGATGACTTCCCCTTCCACCTTGCCTCGCTTGAACGAGCCTTCGTATACATCACCGTTCTTTTTGGTCAGTTTCCCGACACCGTCTTGCAGGTCGTTCTTCCATTCTCCTACGTATTGGTCTCCGTTGGCCCACGTGATGTTGCCTTGTCCGTGCTTGGCTCCTTCCATGAAGTTACCCACGTATTTGTCGCCATTGGCATATTTGAAGATGCCGAGCCCCGTGCGGTCTCCGTTCACGTAGTCGCCTTCATAGACATCGCCGGTTTTGAATTTGTAAATACCCTTGCCGTGCTGGATGTCGTCTTTCCATTCGCCGCGATACATGTCGCCATCCGCGTAGAAAAAAGTGCCTTTTCCGCTGCGTTGGTTTTGCGACCACTCCCCGTCATAGGTAGTGCCGTCTCCCCAGTCGAAGAAGCCTTGGCCTTCCTTCATGTCGTTCTTCCATTGGCCTTTGTAGTAAGCTCCATTGGCGTAAGTATATGTGCCCTTGCCTTGTCGCTTGTCTTGATACCAGTCGCCGTCGTACTTGTCTCCATTATAATAATACATCACGCCGTGACCTTGTTGGTAGTCGCGGAACCAAAGGCCAACATACTTGTTGTTGTTCATGAAATAGAACGTTCCCTTGCCGTGCTGCTGGTCTTGAAACCATTGGCCTTCATACTTCTCCCCATCAGAGAAGGAGTAGACCCCATAGCCTTGGCGTCGTCCTTTCACGTATTCTCCCTCGTAGACGTCACCGTTCTTGTATCTCGCGCGGCCTTTCCCTTGGGGCTTTCCGCCAGACATTTCTCCTTGGTATTCGCCGCCATCCTTTGTGACGCATGAGCCCAAAGTCACCTTTTGGCTCATAGCGGTGAGCGGCAAGGCCAACATGGCCAGCAGCAATATTTTTATTCGCAAACTCATAGCTTTCGTAATTCAACTTTCAAAATTAGCAATATTTCGGCACTCCACAAAATCCATTAGCATTATTTAATGCTTATAGTCATGTGAAAAACATTGCTTTTCAACCGTTTTTGCGAGGTGTCAGCACGTAGTTGGTCACTAAAACCGTAGAGATAAGCTCGCCATTTTGGTCCGTGATATCTATGTGCCACTCGTGCAAAGTCCTGCCTTTATGCTTCAGGCGAGCGAAGGCGGTCACGGTTCCGCCAAAGGCAACCGCTTTCACATGATGGCCGCTTACGCTGATGCCTACGCATATTTTGCCAGGGCAGAGTGCCAGCGAGGCCACCCCCGCCAAATTTTCCGCCAAGGCCAATGTGGCTCCCCCGCTCAGGAAGCCAAACGGTTGCTTGTTGCGGTCGTCTACTTTCATGCGAGCCATGGCGGTGTCTGGCTCGGGCGTGGAAATAAACTCCATGCCCAAGGTGCGTGACAATCCGTCTTGGCCTAATATCCATTTGTTTTGTTTCTCCAGGTTCATATCGAGATGTGATTATGGTTGTATATCGCTTAAGTTATGCGGTTGGCCGACTATATGGGCTTGCCTCGTCGGTCAATGATAATGCAAAGATACAAAATTCCGCTCAATCTTCGCAATATTCACGGAAAAATCGCCCCAACCTGGGGTAGCGGATGACATTTAATAGCGTAACGCCCCCGTCGGGCGAATCGCGATTTCACGAATGACAGATGGGCTTCAAGAATGCAGTACCACTGATACCCCATAGCGGTAGTACTGCGTTTTTTGTCCATGAAGCCATCTCTACGAGGGTGGCGCACGCACCGTGCTTCATGTGCGGGCTGGCGCGGAATGAGGCGGTATTGGGGCTCCGTGGGCAAGCAGTTTGCGACCCCTTGGCAAAACAAGTTGTTTTGCTTTTCAATTTAACTTGTTTTCATTGGCAATTTAACTTGTTTTGCTCATCGATTTAACTTGTTTTGCTTTTCAATTCAAGTTGTTTTGGATTTGTAGATTTTTAATGGGGAGAGCTGGGAAAGTAGGGCTCAGTAGAAATTTAGTGGGGATAAATTTGTAATTTAATCGAATATTTCTTTACTTTACAGTATTTACAGTATGGAAAATGATTATTTGAGCATGTTGGCCAGTATTGTACTGCCCACACAGATATTGGATTACTTCTCCATAGTCGGTATATCGCAGAACTCTACGGAAATACACATCAGCCTGGACGAGAAGATGCATCCGGAACTAAGCGAGGACGTACACTTTGAATCCAAAGGTTTTATGGAAGCGGTAAGCGTGACGGATTTCCCGATACGTGACCACAAAGTGCTTCTGAAGATCCGTCGCAGGCGGTGGACAGACACGCGCACGGGCAAGAGTTTCAGCATCCCGATAGACCTTGACGTTGTAGCCAAGGGCACCCGTTACTCCAAGGAATTCGGAGCTTTTTTAAAAGAAACGTATGGAGACGTCCCCCGTGACCTGCCATACGCTTGAGGAGTTCTATCGCATCGACGGGCATACGTTTGAGAAGCAATACAAGGAAGTGCTGAGCGGTTTCCGGCAGTGGGAGCAGTTGGAACACGCGGATAAATGGCTGCTGTTCCCGGAGAATATCGGCCCTTGTCTGGCTATCGACGAATCCTCGCTATCCAATGGCGAGCTGTACACGTTTGTAACCAACCGTGACGCCCATACACGGGAGCAATCCTTGGTTGCCGTCGTTGCAGGTACAAAAGCGGAGGACGTAATCGCCGTCCTGCAACGGATTGACGAGGAGCATCGCAATGCCGTCGAGGAGGTCACGCTTGACTTGTCGGACTCCATGCGCAAGATCGTGCGTACGGCATTCCCTAAAGCCAGCCGGGTCATCGACGCTTCCATATCCAGAAACTGGCTTGTGATGCCGTACAGGAGCTGCGCGTCAAACACCGTTGGGATGCCATGCAGCAGGCCAACGATGAAATGGAGGAAGCCAGACAAAACGGTAAGGAGTATATCCCGTACCGCTATCCCAATGGAGACACCCGAAAGGAACTGCTTATACGCTCGCGTTATCTCCTGTTCAAGTCTGCCGACAAATGGACCGACAGGCAAAGGCAAAGGGCCGCGATACTGTTTGAAGAATACCCGGACATCAAGACGGCATACGGACTGTGCCATTCCCTGCGGATGACCTTTGCCAAAAACACAATCAAGGATGCCGCACGCCTGTCCATGGCACGCTGGTACAACAAAGTCGAAGAAGCGGGATTCCGCTCCTTTAATGTCATCGCAGCCACCTTCTATGAGCATTATGATGAGATACTCAACTTCTACAATAACCGTTCCTCAAACGCACTCGCTGAATCATTCAATGCTAAAATCAAACTCTTTAGAGCGAATCTCAGGGGAGTTGTTGACAAGAAGTTTTTCTTATTCCGCATTGCGAACTTATATGCATATCCCCACTAAAAAGCTACTGACCCGAAAGTAGAGCGATTTTACGTGGAGGCACAAAAAAAGCGGAGACTTTCACAAGCCACCGCTCCAAACTTCAATAGGTATTAGCTTTCTTTAAGGTAAAAAGATTGTGTTCAGGATAACGATGCAAATATAAGGAGTTTTTATCTTTATACCAAATTTTTTGCCCTCTTTTTACGAAAAAACACTGATTTTTTCCTATTTTCGCGCTGTAGACCGCTAATTTTTGCCATAAAATGAGAAAATCTGTACTTAAAACACTCCTTTTCACGATAGTGATATTGCTGTTGGTCTTGGCGGGCGGCAGCTTCTATATGCTAGACTATGCCCTTGGGGCACAACGGCTGCCCTACTCCACTTACTACTCCCAACTTTATGAGCAAGAGCCTGGCATCGAGGAATGGGTAGACAGCCTTAAGCGGACAGGCACGCTGAGGGACACGTTCGTAGTGCTGAGTGACGGGGAACGTTCCCACGCGCTCTACGCGAGGAATTCCGCCGCCAAGGGAAAGACGGCCATCCTGGTGCATGGCTATAAAGACGCGGCGGTGAAGATGTTGCCCTACGCCAAGCTTTACCATGACGTGGGCATGAATTTCGTTTTGCCCGACTTGCACGGGCATGGTCTCTCGGACGGCGATGACATACAAATGGGGTGGAAAGACCGGATCGCCATCGAGGAATGGATGCGTATAGCCACCAAGACGTTTACCCATCCGGGCGATACCGCACGCATCTACCTGCATGGCATCTCTATGGGAGCGGCGACGGTGATGAACGTGGCGGGAGACAATCCTGCCCACTTGGTTGCCGCAGTGGAAGACAGCGGCTACACTAGCGCATGGGATGAGTTCGAGAAAGAGCTGCGAGGAAGGTTCTCCCTGCCTGCCTTTCCGTTATTATATGCCACCTCCTGGCTGTGCGAAGCCAAGTATGGCTGGAATTTCCGTGAGGCTTCTCCCCTGGAGCAGATGGCCAAGGCGCGCTGTCCCATGCTCTTCATCCATGGCGACGCTGACGACTTCGTGCCCACCGAGATGGTCTATCCGCTCTATGAGGCCAAGCAAGGAGAGAAAGAGTTATGGGTGACCAAGGGGAGTGAGCACGTGCGCTCCCTGCGCGACCACCCTAACGCCTACCGAAAGAAGGTGATGGATTTCTTGCGAAAACATGAATGAGAGCCGCTCCTTCCTCACTTGGGGGACTTGTGTAAACGTACACAATGTTAAAAGTTGATGAATCGGGAAAAATTTTCGGTGAAACGCTTGGAGTCAATCCATATTATTCGTAACTTTAGGCACATAAAAGAAGTCCCCCATAGAGGGACGTCACTCTGAAATAACAATAGCCAGCCTTAGAGGTAGTGGCATCTGGCCATGAAGAGCCAGGGTAATCAAAAAACAAAGGCGGGAGAAAATCACTTCTCCCGCCTATTTTTAGTATCATTCCGTGGCCGTGTTGGCTTCTTGCCTCATCACGTCTTCCATGATGCAACGGTCTATTTCGTTGACACCATTCAAGCTCAACGTCCGCTGGTCTGACTCAAAGTTCTCCAGCAAGCCGTTGATATCGCCTTCGGACTGCTTGATATACTCCGCGAACAAGCGTTTGGCCTCTTGCCAATCATCCATTATCCAGGCGCAATAACCCGCGTTGAGCGCGTCATCGGGGATGGTCTTCTTGTTGTCCATCAATTGGCGATAGAGCGACAGGGCTTTCTCGGGCTGCTGGCGGGAGAGATGCAGCCACGCTTGCAGCCGCATGACATCGGGGTTTTCGGGCAACTCCAATGAGAGTTTGTATACATAGTTGGCCGCGTCCTCTTCTTGTCCGTTCTTCATCAAGGCGACCGCCATGTCAGATATGGCCCGTTTGTTTTCGGGTCTTAACTGGTAAACATGTTGATAAACCTTGACCGCCTCGTCCCATTTCTCGTCAGCGCTCAAGAAAGAGCCTAATATCCGCAAGGCCTGCACGTTGTCTTTATCAAGGTCTAAGGCCGCGTATATTTGTTGGTAACACATTTCGGCGGCTTGCTCAATGTCATCACAATAGTAGGCGTACACTTGTTCCAGTAAGTCCCCCTTCTCTTGCGCTTGCCGCAATGCCATATCCGCTTTTTCCCTTTCCTTGTCGGGGTCGAGATCCTCATCCCATAGATACATATAATATGTGGCCAACATCAAGTGGTACTCTATGGTGTTAATGCCGTCTATGCCCAAAGCCACCCTACGGAAATCCCGGTATCGCTTCTGCGCGAATAGGAACATGGCTATATCGTACTTCTCTTCTATATATTGGTCGTTGTCTGTGCCATCGAAGAAAAGCGTGGGATAATCCATGCGCAACTCGTCAAAAGGTGTAACAAAGTGTTTGGCCACAGGACATACACGGGAAAAACGGAAGAGGTCTTGCAGATAGAGCAGGCGGACATGGGCGGGCGAGTTGTCCGCGTTTCCTGTCATCATCGTGGGTATTTGCCCTTTCAATGCTTGCGTGCGCATTTCCTCGGGCAGGAAGCCGAGAAATGAAGAGGCCATGGATACGAGCGTATAGCAATCGCTGTCACACAGATTGGCTTCTTGCGAGAGAACGTCCATGAGATTCATTGTCTCCAACGACTTGACTTCTTTGCTAATCATGGGATGCTCCTTATAGAACGGCATAAACCAATTCACGAGCTTGGTGAAGAACGCGTTGCGCTTCAACTTGGAGAAACTGCCGTAATAGATATCCGTTCCCGTTTCCTTCATCTTCTGTATCATCTCCATGCACTCCTCTATTTCCTTCATCTTAATCTCTTCGTCTAGCGGATGCAAGATTTCCTCGGTTTTGTCGCGAGGTTTCTCCTTGATGCCGTTGGGCGTGAAGTCATAGGGGGTGTTCTTCAATATCTTCGGGAAGATATGGCTCTCCAGTTTCTGGGTGTCTTTCTCCGTGTCGAGACACAGCAGGTATTGTTTTTGGAGTTCCAGAAGATCATTCCTCACTTCTGCTTGCGCGAGAAGTTCATCACATAGCGCGTCATATCGCGTAGAAGCTATATAGTGGTAAGCGGGCAAGGTGAATGCCCATCCCACGAAAGCCCTTTGCCTCAATCCCTCATTCTTGGCGGTTTGGTAAATCTTTCCCAGTAACCAAGCCTTGTTGGAATCAAACTGTCGCATTACGTTAAGGGTGATGGCGCTTACCATTACTTGCGCGTCTATCATGTCGCAAGAGCTGGAAAGCAGGAAATCCAGGAATTCCTGTGCCTCATGGGCCGTCCAGTGATAACTCGTAAGCAAATAACTGAATATCAGTTCTACTTCCGCGAAGTGTCGTTCATGCAGACTTTGCGGGTGATCGTGCTGAAGGGTGTCTTGCGGCGTAAGCGTGGTATGCTCCACAATATAATGTTCTTCTACCTGCCGGATATAATCCAGGGTGATAGAACCATAGGAGCGCTTCTTGACCAAGTCCCGTGCCTCCTTGAAGCCAGGCGTGCCGCAGGCTTGGTCTATATAACAGTCAGACAACAAGGAAAACGCTCTCTGCCTCAGTTGCTCATATATCATCTCCCGCTGCTCGTCTTTGATACCGCGCATGCGGAAATCAAGTAGCCGTTGATGATCTACCTTCAAGCTTTCCAGTTGTTCTTTCAGCGTATTGCTCATGATGTCCTTGAAGCGGGCGATAGCTTCAAGGATGGATTCTATTGAGGGTTTCAAGTCTGTTGATGTCATTTTATTTCCTCCTTTGGTCTGGTGTCACTCTTGTTTTGCCTTGATAATGTCAGCGGTCTTGGGAGGCTGTGCCTTGGGGTACTTAAGGGATGGTAGTGATTGAATGACACGGTCGTCCACTTGGCAATACTTCTTGATGATGTCCGCGTAATGGCGCACTCCGTTTTTGTTGATGCTGTCACATGCCCGGTTATATGCTTTAAGCAGCTTCTCCAGTTGTTCTCTTCTGTTTTTTTCCTCCATGGCTTTCGTCCGGAAAGCGAATACACCCCAGGTAACGCCCATCTTCCGGCTATCCGCCAGCACAGGGTTCTTGGCTGGGGCTTGCGCGGTGCCTATACGTGCCGCCGTAGCTTGTGGCTCTGTGAAGAAAGCGGCATCCAAGAGGTTGTTGTGTATCATGTCGAGCCTTACTTTCACGCTATTAATCTGCACTCTATAGACTTCCTCTTTGGGTTTGGCGCTATCTATCGCCATGGCTGCCAGCCGGTCAGTGGCCGATAAACGGGTAATGGCTATTATTTTATCTGATAATTGAGCCACGGTTCTTACTCGCGCCCTATGGTTCGCTATTAGCTGCCAATAGGTATTAGTGGCTATCTCGTAGTTGAGAGGAGTTCCTCTTTTCGCTAAGCGTTCACCTCTCACCAAGTCGGTGATAGCACCTTCCACAGTTCCTCCTGTCAAAGCGGTGTCACAATCCATTTGCGCGTAATACATGGGCAACCTCACGTCAACACCTAAACTATCGAAATAGCCTTTTTCCTTAGCGTAAAACAAGGGCAGGCAATCCATGGTGGGCATAACGGCAATCTTGAAGGCCGCACGATATATACTGTCTTTCCTGGCCTTTTCCATCTTGCTCATGCGTTTCATCTCGTCTTCCGACTTGCCGCAGGCGACCAGAAACAGCGTGGCCAGGAAAAAAAACGCTAAAATCTTTCTCATTTTCCCGTCTCGTATTCAGTCTTGTCCTCAATGCCTGCCAGTTGGAAAGCTTCTTGTCTTTCTACGCATGTGCCACACTTTCCGCAGTGCTTTTCCCCACCTTTATAGCAACTCCAGGTCTGAGAGTAGTCTATACCAAGACGCTTGCCTATGGCGCATATCTCCGCTTTGGACAGATGCGTGTAAGGAGCCACAACATTCACGTCTATATAGGTACCCGCCATAGCCGCTTGGTTAATGGCTTCGATGAATTCGGGACGGCAATCCGGATAGATTGAGTGATCTCCCGCGTGGTTTGCGATAAGCACTTTCTTTAACCCTTTGCTCTCCGCCATGCCCACGGCAATACTTAACATGATTCCGTTACGAAAGGGCACGACGGTGGATTTCATGTTCTCTGCCGTGTAATGACCTTCGGGTATGGCTTCGGCACCATCTAATAGACTGCTCTTGAAATATTGATGCATAAAGTCTAAGGGAATAATGATATGGGGAATGCCTAATCTTTCGCAATGATACTGAGCGAAAGGTATCTCTCGGGCGTTATGGTTGCTGCCATAATCGAAACTAACGCCTAAGGCGATTTCCGCTTGTTTCTCGTAGAGCAAAGTAACACTATCCACTCCTCCGCTTACGATAATCAATGAATCTTTCATATTTCTTTTGCCTTAATCTGATATTATATATATGTAATGAGAAACGTTTGCGTGGTAGGTTTTTTAACCGAACAAGGCGCGAAGAGCTTCCTCCACTTTCCTTACGCCACATATCTCAATGTGATATTTGCTTGTATTGAGTATGCTGGCGTTTTGTTGAGGGATGATGATATGCCTAAAGCCGAGCTTCTCCGCTTCCGCTATACGTTGCTCGATTCTGCTTACCGGGCGCACCTCACCACTAAGTCCAACTTCCCCCGCCATGCACCAATCTTGTTCAATTGGAGTATCTACGTTGCTGGAGAGGATTGCCGCTATTACGCTCAAGTCCATCGCCAAGTCGTTGATGCGCAGTCCTCCTGCGATGTTGAGGAACACATCTTTCTGCATCAACTTGAAGCCTACCCTTTTTTCCAATACCGCCAATAGCATGTTAAGTCTGCGTTGCTCAAAACCCGTGGCACTTCTTTGGGGGGTGCCATACGCGGCGGAAGATACCAAAGCCTGGGTCTCTACCAGGAAGGGACGTACGCCTTCTATGGCACATCCGATAGCACAACCCGACAATCCTTCGTGATTTTCCGCAAGCAGTAATTCTGAGGGGTTTTCCACAGCACGCAATCCGCCTTGTCTCATCTCATAGATGCCTAGCTCGGAAGTGCTACCAAAACGGTTTTTGATACTTCTCAGCAAACGATACATGTAGTGTTGGTCTCCCTCGAACTGTATAACGGTATCCACGATATGTTCCAGAATCTTAGGGCCTGCCAGCGTTCCCTCTTTATTGATATGCCCTATAAGTATCATGGGGATGCCACTGGTCTTGGCATAACGCAGTAAAGACGCGGCGCATTCCCGTACTTGGCTCACGCTGCCCGCGCTGCTTTCCACAGTACTGGTAGCTATAGTCTGTATGGAATCGATGATGACAAGATGCGGCTTTATACTTTCCGCTTGTTCCAAGATATTCTCCAAGGATGTCTCACATAACACGGTGACGTGGTCAGCGTCAAATTGCTTTCCTGCCAATCTGTCTGCACGCAACTTAATCTGGTGTGCGCTTTCCTCTCCACTAACATATAGTACGCGCAGATTTGTTAACTTCAATATGGTCTGTAAAACAAGTGTGCTCTTGCCAATACCTGGCTCACCACCCAACAGCGTCATACTCCCTGGTACGAGTCCGCCACCTAAAACACGATTCAATTCAGTGTCAAGCATGTTGAGCCTAGGCTCATCTATAGTGGAGATATCCCTCAGGTTCATAGGTTTGTTGTTTGCTGAGGTTATTCCGCCAAACATGGTAGCCGCACCGCCATGGCGCACTTCCTTGAAAGTGTTCCATTGGCCACAATTAGGGCATTTGCCTATCCACTTAGCGCTTTCTTGCCCACAATTCTCGCATACGTATGCTACCTTTTCTTTTGCCATAGACCTATTTACGTTGTGCTTGCGCAAAGATAATACAAAAATGTGAGATAGCGTGGAAAAATCAAAAATATGGTGGAATTTATATTAACGGTTACGATGGCGGACATACCAATCGTGGATGCAGAAATTGTAGGTAATGAGATTGAATACCACCATTATTAATGTCACCCATAAAGTAAGGTCTGCCGAGAAGGCTTCGCCATCGCCCGCAAGAACTCCAGCTCCTATGAATAAGCCTATACAGATGCCTAATTCCCACGAAAGAAGATAGGTGCTTTGGCTTGTTCCCCTTTGGCAATGTTTTGCCATCTTGACGAAAAACAATTGGTATCTACTGCCAATGAGACCAATTCCCATGCCTAAAAGGATGGCTCGCGCCACGAACTGTATAGTGTCGACTTCTTTGACAAATATATCTAACAGCAATACGGCAGCTATCATGATGAGACCCGTTAAGACTTCACTCTTCAGGTTGGCATTGGCAAACGCAAATTTCTCCGCTAAGATAGCCAAAGCGAATCCAACGGCCATAAGGCCATAAAAAGCGGAGTCTCTGGGAATAGAGAGTAAAAGCCCAGCTACAATGGCCATCGATACGAGGCTAATGAATAATGGTAGTGTTTTTGGCAGTATGAAACGATCTAATCCAATGGTTGATTCTTGGTCATAAGGTGCCTTGAAAGGAAAGCGAATTACACATACCAATACAAAAGAAACTATGACTAACAATCCACTCATTACATAGACCGATGAAGGAACAAACCATTGATGTAGGAGAACAGAGATGGCAGGACCGAAAGCCAAGGAAAAACGGGCGAACCATGCGATAAAGTAGTTGGCTTCAGTACGCATAAATGATTCGCACATGTCAATGATCAACGTGCTGAATAGTACCATGGCAGCCAGGCCATAACATGCGCCAAAAAGAAAACGGCCTAGGCACATCAATGGAAAAGCCAATGCGGTATTATCCATTAGCTCAACTTGATAGAGGAAGGCCATACATGCCATAGCCCCCAGCAAGGCATAAGTACATACACGGCATCGGCGATATCGTTCCACCCAATAGCCACACATAGGACCGAAAAGAAAAAGTCCTAGTCCCATGATGCCAATTACGACTCCTACCTGCCATGATTCATACCCGCTATCACGCATGTGGGCAGCTAATGAAGGTATCTGCATATACACTCCCATGGAAAGTGAGAGCGTAGCGAGCATCATCAGCCAGAAATCACGATGCCAAAGTTTGATGTGTATGGGGGTGTTTTGTGTATCCATAGGCTAATAGCTTTCCTCTTTGCTGGGGAAATCACAGGTCTTCACGGCATCAATATATGCCTTTGCGCCATCTGCCATACACTGACGGACATCAGCAAAGCGACGCAAGAACTTAGGTTGAAAACCTTGTGTCATGCCCATGGCATCCGCATAAACCAGCACCTGCCCATCACTGCCATTGCCAGCTCCGATGCCAATGGTGACCGCTTTTACGGCTTGGGTCACTTTTGTAGCTAGACTGGCGGGGACTTTTTCCAATACGATGGCAAAACAACCAACCTCGTCAAGTGCTTTGGCGTCTTGTATCAACTTCTCTGCTTCTGCGTCTTCCTTTGCGCGCAAGCCATAACCTCCAAATTGGTGGACACTCTGTGGAGTCAAGCCCAAATGTCCACAAACGGGAATTCCTGCCTGCAATATGGCCTTCACTGTATCTAGTATTTCAACGCCACCCTCTAGTTTCACGGCATCAACACCTGTTTCTTTCATCAGCCGGACAGCGTTGCGAACTCCATCTTCCTTGGATATTTGATAACTTCCAAAAGGCATGTCACAAATCACCAAGGCATGAGTACAGGCTTTGGCGACACTGCGTGCGTGATATATCATCTCTTCTATAGTGATGGGCAAAGTGTCAGCGTTGCCTGCCATAACATTAGAAGCGGAGTCTCCTACCAAAATACTGTCCATACCCGCTTCATCAAGGATGTTGGCCGTGGTGTAATCATATGCGGTCATCATCGTAACCTTCTCACCTGCCGCTTTCATCTCGGCAAAAGTTTTTACGGTCACTTTCTTTTTGTCCGTGGATAAATATCCCATGATTAATCTTATATATTAATAATAATGTGTATTTTTGATATAAATTATAAGTGTGCACCGCTTGGAAGCACTTAACCTATCCATTTCATCATCTCGTCGTATGTGAGATGCGTAAAGTCGTCTATAACTTGGTCTGACAAAGGAATGATAGCTTCCTCGCTATTGGTCGTGGCCAATCCTATTGTGTAGGCTCCTGACTCCCTCACGGCGCGCAACCCATTGAAACTGTCTTCAAATCCAACGCATTCTTGTGGCAAGGCACCAAAAATTTCAGCTCCTTTTAAATAACAATCGGGAGCAGGTTTACTGTGGGAAAAGTCCTCGCTGGTGAGCACTTGGTCAAAGTACTCTAAGAACTCGGGACGTTTTTTGTATACCGCTTTCATCTTCTCCCTGTTGCTACTGGTTACCACCGCGGTCTTTACGCCATGAGCATGCAAATCTTGGACAAAATCCACGAATCCAGGAATATAATCCAAACGCATCTCTCTCTCAAATGCGTTCAAACGTTCTGTAACACTGGCTTGAATGTCTGTTTGCCCAGGAAAAAGAGTGTCAAATATCTGAGTAAGGGTTTGTCCCTTGATGCGATGCTCCAATCCAACTTCCTCAGGATGGTATTCTTTGCATATTGTACCCCAAAACACTGTATATTGTGGTTCTGTATCAAACACCACACCATCTAAATCGAAAAGTGCTGCCTTAATTTTCATTGTTGGTCTGTTATCTGTTATCGGCTGCAAAGGTACAAAAAAAAACTTTTCACCACCATGTTAAGGCATGGAAATCATCGTGGAATGAAAAAATAGATGAATTTATTTTGTACTCTTCCCCTTTTCCATTATCTTTGCATCCAAAACATTGTGGATATGAAACAAAAATTCTTTCCTATTTTGATGATTGCCGCCACGTTAGTGGGTTGCGCAGGTAACAAATCCAAGACCACTGCCGAAATAGACGGTATTGCTTTTGATAGTGTGTTGGTAGATACAGTGTGCCATCTGACAAGCGACACAAATTCTCCCGCCTTTAATATAAAGCTCTCTTTACAATACGCCAAGGGTGACAGTGCCCAGGCTTTCAACGACAGCTTGTTGGCATGTGGCATCTTGATGCCCGATTATATGCCTGACGGAGAAACGAAAGATATTCCCTCCGTTGTGAACCAATTCGTGGAAAAAGCCTTTAAGCAATATAAGGAGTTCAGTCTTCCTATATATCGTGATGACCCAGAGCACTCTCAATCGCTCAATAATAGTTATGAAGTGAAAACCGAGACACGTAACGTAGAGGGCGATGTTATCAATTATATAGCAACCGTTTATTATTATGGTGGCGGTGCGCATGGTATGGGTCAAACAATCGTGAAAAACATCAATGCCAAGACGGGCAAGATTGTCCAACTTTCCGATGTCTTTGTACCTGGATATGAAAAGACGCTCGTCGCTAAACTCAGCGATAAGCTGAAGGAGTTTTTCAAGGTTGAGAATGACGAGGGATTGAAAGAGAATATTTTCGTAGATTCTCTCTATGTACCAGACAATTTTATTTTGGGTAAAGATAATATTACTTTTATCTACAATTCCGATGAAATTGCTGCGCATGCAGTTGGAGAGATACGTCTCGAGTTTGCCAAGAGTGACTTAGAGGGCATTTTGCAGAAAAAATAGCATGCCGGCAATTCTAGAGAAATACTTTCCTGACCTCACGGAAGAGCAAAAACAACGCTTCTCCATGCTCGATGGGCTTTACAGGGAGTGGAACGCCAAGATAAACGTCATTTCCCGCAAGGATATTGACAATCTTTATGAGCATCATGTTCTCCACTCCTTGTCCATTGCGAAACTGGTGAACTTCCGTGCAGGTACTAGGATATTGGATTTTGGTACGGGTGGGGGCTTTCCAGGCATCCCACTCGCCATACTTTTCCCTAAGTGCCATTTCAGGATGATAGATGGAACGGGTAAGAAAATTCTCGTGGTAAGGGAAATCTCCAAAGCTTTAGGGCTGGAAAACGTAGACGCTCAACATCTCAGAGGTGAAGAAGAGCGAGGCAAGTACAATTTCGTGGTGAGTCGAGCTGTAATGAAAACGCCAGACTTGATGAACATCGTGAAAAAGAATATTGCCAAGGAGCAGCTCAATGCCCTTCCTAATGGGCTTATATGCTTGAAAGGAGGAAACCTGCAGGAAGAGTTACACCCTTACCGTCATCTAGCGCAAGTGTTTCCGCTGAGTGATTATTTTGAGGAAGAATGGTATAAACAAGATAAACAGATTATATATATACCATGTTGAAAATAGAAAGATTTGCGTGCAATATGTTGGCGGAAAACTGCTATGTAGTCAGTGACGAAACCAATCAATGCGCTATTATCGATTGTGGCGCATATTACGAGCAAGAACGTAATGCCATCGGAAGGTACATCGCAGATAACACGCTCACGCCCTGCCACCTATTGGTGACCCATGGGCATCTTGACCATAACTTTGGCAATCCATTTGTTTATGAGCGATATCAGTTGAGGCCAGAGGTAAGTCAACGTGATGAGCGCTTGATGCAAACATTAGCCAAGCAAGCCCAATCGTTTTATAATATCACCATCGAAGACAATTTCCCCGCAGTGGGACATTTCTTGGAAGATGACGAAGTGATAGCAGTTGGCAACCACCAGTTTAAGGTTATCCCCACTCCTGGGCATAGTCGTGGTTCTGTCACTTTTTATTGTGAAGCTGAGAATGTGGCTTTCACGGGTGACACTTTATTTCATAATTCAATTGGCAGAACAGATTTGGGAGGTGGTTCGATGTTCCAGATTATCCAGAGTTTACGGCAATTGGCACAACTGCCAGATATAACCAAGGTGCTGCCAGGACATGGCCAACCTACAACGATAGGGGAAGAACTTGCCCATAATCCTTATATGGATAGATAATTCAAGGTGGTTACGGAAAAAATCATATTGGGTATTGATCCTGGCACAAATGTAATGGGCTATGGCGTGATAAAGGTAACTGGCAATCACGCTGAGCTAGTGGTGATGGGTGTCATTGATATGCGTAAGGAATCAGACCCCTATTTGCGACTAGGTAAGATATTCGAGCGTGTGACGGGCATTATCGATGAGTACCTGCCAGACGAGATGGCCATAGAATCTCCTTTCTTCGGCAAGAATATACAGTCTATGCTCAAGTTGGGAAGAGCGCAAGGCGTAGCCATCGCGGCGGCTATTCACCATAGCGTGCCTATTCATGAATATGCTCCACTGAAGATTAAGCTCGCTATCACAGGACAGGGGCAAGCTTCTAAAGAACAAGTGGCAGACATGTTGAGGCGTATGCTTCATATAGCCGATAAGGACATGCCCGGCTTTCTGGATGCCACAGACGCATTGGGTGCCGCCTACTGTCATTTTCTGCAAATGGGCAGGCCTGAAACGGGAGCCACCCACTATTCGGGATGGAAAGACTTTGTAGAGAGAAACAAGAAGCGCGTTAGCGGTAATTGACTATAGAAATGGGAAATATCATCACCATAGAGAATGGAATTACACGCATGCCGGAATGGCGCATGGCGGAGCCTGTCAATTTGCGGATAGGCAATCATGAGCATGTAGCCATAGTAGGCCGGAATGGGGCTGGCAAGTCCATGTTGGTGGACATCATTGTAGGCAAGCATCCATTGCAGCTATGTGATCCCGTATATGATTTCTCGCCCAGCGTTCGCCCATTGGTGAGCGATAATATCAAATATATTACTTTCCGTGATACTTACGGCGGAGACAACGATCGTACTTATTTCCTGCAACAGCGATGGAACCAGATGGAGATAGACCCCAATACGCCCATCGTGAAGGATAAGTTGGAGGAGGCATTTCTCATGGCTGGTGAAGATACGCCGCAGCGCAGACAGGCGCAATGCCATATCTACCAGCTTTTCCACATGGAGCATCTGCTCGACAAACAGCTCATTTTGCTTTCCAGCGGTGAACTGAGGAAGTTTAAACTGGCTACTACCTTGTTCTCATCGCCACGAGTTCTTATCATGGATAATCCTTTCATCGGGCTTGACGCAGAGACTCGTGACCAGTTGCGCCTGTTGCTGAAAGATATATCAGAGGAGCAAGCCTTGCAAATCATCTTGGTGTTGAGCAAGAGTGATGACATACCAGACTTCATTACCCACGTAATAGAGGTGGACGGCATGAAGATGTTGCCCAAAGTGACACGTGAAGAGTTCCTCTCCACACGTCTCTCTTTACCCCTGCGAGTGTTAAGCCACGAGAAAGAACAAGCCATTTTGCGGCTTCCCGATAGAGACACGGACTATCATGCGGAGGAAGTTATCGATATGCGCAATGTCTCCATACGTTATGGGGAGCGGGTGATATTGCGAGAATTAAACTGGAAAGTGAAAAACGGTGAGCGTTGGGCTTTGTCAGGGCAGAATGGATCCGGTAAGTCAACACTATTAAGTTTGGTATGCGCTGACAACCCGCAGGCTTATGCTTGCGATATCACTCTTTTCGGAAAAGCCAGGGGAACAGGCGAGAGCATTTGGGACATCAAGAAGCATATCGGATATGTTTCGCCCGAATTGCACCGCAGTTATCACCGTGATATTCCCGCCATCAAGGTGGTGGCCAGTGGGCTGACCGACTCTGTAGGCCTTTATATGAAACCCACTGAAGAAGAACTGGGACAATGCCGTTTTTGGATGTCCATCTTTGGATTAGAAGGGAAAGAGGAACGTTCTTTCTTGCGTCTTTCCAGCGGAGAACAGCGGTTGGCGCTATTGGCCAGGGCGTTCGTTAAAGACCCTGAGCTATTGATATTGGACGAGCCGCTGCACGGCCTGGACAATGTAAACCGGCAATTGGTGAAAGACGTGATAGAGGCGTTCTGCCGCCGTGACAACAAGACCCTGATAGAAGTAACACATTATAAAGAAGAACTGCCTAGTTGCATAGACCACGAGCTCTATTTGCAACGGCACACGTAACATTAAAAGGAATACAAGATGAAGAAGATGTTAATGATTGCCCTGATGAGTCTCGCCATGACCTCTCAGGTATCCGCGCAAGACGTGCTCAACGACATTGTAAACAGGGCTCATGCCTTGTTTAACGACTCTTCCAAGAACAAGCAAGACCGCCAAGTGGCCTTGTTTAAGTACGACGCGTTGACCTATCTTCGCGCAAAGGTCATCCAGCCAACAGATGTGATGGGCAATAGCGTTGATTATGACAAGCTGAACGCCAAGATCAAGATGCTGAATGAACAGGCTTTCGCCATGAATACATATATTAATGTGTATTTCGAGAGATTGGCCCAGTGCAAGAAAAAGAACGTAGACATGGTGAAATTCTATTTTCGCCAAGCCACCAAGGACCACCCCTTGTTCCAGGAAGAGACAGACTTGGACTATGTAGACGCTTACTTCAACCAGGAGAAAGAGTTTCCTCTCCCCTTCTCCATGAATTGTGATTGGGTGAAGACGCTGGAGTTCATCCGCACGATAGACTGGTCTGACAAGTAAGACCGGACTGGATAGTATGCGAATTTCCCGTAAGGGGTGGCAACTGTTGCTTGCCACCCTGTTGTTTGCGTTTTGTTGCCTGGCCGCGCTATATTGCCGCTTTACAGCCTCCAAGAGTGAAGTGAAGCAGGCTATGGCTCGTGTTATTACCCGTGTTCACTATGAGTTGCGGGCAGACGGCAAGACTGTGCTCACCTTTGGGCGAGACTCCTTGGAGAGCAGTGCTTGCTGGGCGGATCGTTGGGAGTTGTTGCCTGGTTCGGAAGGATTGTTGGCCGTGGCTCTCAACGACTCCCTGGAGCGCGCCCGTTACGCCGCCCTACCCGCCCATGAGTTCTTGGCCAATGCCATAGACTCAGTTCAGCACTCTCTGGACCAGGCTGAATGGAATATACGGGAGTTTGACTATTGGTCTCGTTCCCATCATGTGCAAGATGAGGGCTACGAGATGGCCATTCACTATCATTTGCGGCAAGTTGCCAAGCGGGATACCTTGCGTTCCATACTCTATCGCTTGAAATCCATTTCCCCAAAAGCCAACCTCTCTATTGCCTATATAGCCCGTCATTCCGTATGCTTTGCGGACACGGCGGGAGTACCCCACACCCTTCCTTGCCATGTCATCCGCGGGGATAGCTCCATTGTCACCTGGATGCAAGTGGAAGTCGGAGACGGCGAAGCGGACATTCACGGCTTGCCGCCCAGCTTGGCGGCTCGTTACGCTAGCTTAGGGTCTTCCATGTATAGACGCTTTCTTCACTTCCGTTGGCGGCCAGATTCGTCGGGCGTTTATGTGGGACAGGTTGACAGCCTCTTCCGTCCTCATGGCCATGGTGCTCATATCGGCCATGATGGCAGTTTTTATGAGGGACACTGGACCGCTGGAAAGCGCGACGGTTTCGGCTTCAGCGTCACCTATCCTCGTGGTTGGCGCACGGGGGAATGGAAAGAAAACCGCTTCATGGGCGAAAGGTTGCTGTATCGTTCTGACCGCATTTACGGCATCGACATTTCCAAATACCAACATGGGAAGGGGCGGAAACGCTACGCCATACAATGGAAGAAGTTGCGCATAGTAGACTTGGGCAACAGCAGCGAAAAGCGATACGCCGACAAGGTGGACTATCCCGTGAGCTTCATCTATATCAAGGCTACCGAGGGAAGTTCGGTGCTCAATCCTTATTATAAGTCTGACTATATGGCAGCCCGCCGCCATGGCTTCAAGGTGGGCACTTATCACTTCTTCTCTATCTTCACCCCGGCCGAGCGACAAGCCCGATACTTCTTGCGGAACGCCCGCCTCCAGCACGGAGACTTGCCTCCCGTGCTGGACGTAGAACCTTCGGAGGCGCAAATCAAGAAAATTGGCGGTGAGAGTGCGTTGTTTCATCGTATGCGCATCTGGTTGCGCGTGGTGGAGAAAAAGTGTGGCCGCAAGCCGATACTCTATATCAGTCAGCAGTTTATGAACCGCCATTTAGTCAACGCCCCAGACCTGTTGCGTGACTATCAAGTATGGATAGCCCGTTATGGCGAATATAAACCTGACGCGAGGCTAGTGTTTTGGCAACTCTGCCAGGACGGCAAGGTGAGCGGCATACATGGCGAGGTGGACATCAATGTATTCAATGGCTATCAGCAAGCCTACGGAAAATTTCTCGAAGACTATACGTTGCCATGATTGCTTATATAGTCTCACAGAGCTGTGAAACTAGTCTCAAGCCCCGATGAAACTAGTATCGTGCGGCCATGAGACTAGTATCGTAATTTCACCCCAATTTCACCCCATCCAAATTAACTTGTTTTGGTCGGCGATTTAAGTTGTTTTGATGACCAAAACAAGTTATTTTGATAAACAAAACAAGTTAAATTGAAGGGCAAAATAACTTGTTTTGTTTTCGACATACTTCAAGTAGGCTGGAAAAATCCCTTTAGAGTGCGTTTTTATACTTAAAAAATCTTAAACCGTGTTTTGTTTTCGAGAGATAAAACGTTAATGGGATAGAGAACGATTTATGGAACAAGCGGAGTTTGAACATATAGCTACAAGCGTTAGGCAAAGAGCTTTCGCCACGGCCTTGGCATTCACTAGCGACAGGGATGAGTCCGAGGACATCGCGCAAGAAACCATGCTGAAGCTATGGACTCTGCGCTCCAGGATCAATAGCCAAGCGCATTTAGAGAAGTTGGCTTCTTGCATTGCGCACAACAGTGCCATAGACAACCACAGGCGGCAAAACGCCCTGTCCTTGGATGGTGACCGAAATGTCATAGACAACAATACGGTAAGTCCCGATCGTGCCATCGAGGACAAAGAAACGATAGAATGGTTGGAAAGATGCCTCGGCTCATTGCCCTCTACCGAACACCAGATACTGTGGCTACGGCAAGTGGAACGCAAAAGCCACGAAGAGATTGCCCAGATAGTAGGCGTCAGGAAGTCATCGGTATCCACTATCCTTTCACGGGCGCGGGTCAAGATGCTGAATGAATTCAAAAAAAGAACAAGATAAAGACATGGAACAAGACATACACAAACTGATAGAGCGCTTCATGGCAGGCCTTACTTCCATAGAGGAAGAACGATTCATCGCCGACTACCTGCGTACCCATGAGGTTGACGGAGACCTGCTGCCATACAAGCGGATGTTCGCCTGGTTTGACGAGGGCATGCCTGCCAAGAGACCTGCGAAAGCCTTCCGCCATACGGCCGTCTTGCACAAGTTGTCTTATTTCATCATGGCCGCTGCCGCGGCGGCATTGTTGCTTGTCGTGATTTGGCCACGAACTGAACCAGCGCAAATGGCCAACAACGTTCCCGTAGAGATGGTGCCCGTGGAGAAAAAGCCTGTGGCCAAACCCGATACGCTGGCCAACGACACCACGACCACCATCGTCACGCCGAAGAAGAAAACGCGTCGCCATATCAGGAGAGACCGCTTCAAGGCCATGCCGCCCAAGGTATATATGGCGAAAGCCGCGCCAGATTCCTCGGCTAACGAAATGGAAATACTGACCGAAAAGGCAGTGAGGGAGAGCGAAATCCAGCAAGAGCGGATACTTAATGCCATCTACGAGGAATACCGAAAGATAGAGCTGGGTGTAAACCTTTACCTCACCGCGATGGAAAACTATGACTTGGAAGAAGAATGTTACTAAAAAGATAAATATTATGAAGACCATTAGATTTTTAGCCATCACATTGTTTTGCGCCACGCTGCCTATGGCCTCGAGCGCGCAAGAAAACCTGAAGAAAGCCATTGCCGACTTCACCACCAACAAGGAACTATCCTCCTTCATCAAGACTAGCTATTCCACGGAGACAAGCCAGAAAAACGGGGTGAGCAAGCAGGCGTATTATAAGTCTTACAACTTTGAGTTGCCAAAGGGCAAACTCAAGGAACTGAAAAAGCTGACAGCCGCTTTCGACATGGATGCAGACGTGGCCTACAAGGTGTTGGCAAGGGATGCCGATATAGACGACAGAAGACTCACGTCCGTGGCCTATGGCGAGGAACTGGACAAGTCTATCGCTTTTGGCTCCTATAGGGACAGGAACTATCGTTTGATGTTTGTCCGCGATCCTCAAGACAGCCTGCGTCGCTACTGCTACGCCATCTGGTGGACGGAAAAGTCGAAGGACGAAAAACTGCACGGGAATATCACTGAAATCTACAGTCCTGACCCCCAAATGCAAGAAACCGAAACGGACAACGTAGCGGAAGCCGTGCGTAAGGCCTTGAAGATACCCGATGCCACCGACTCGAAAGTGTATTTCTCGGGCAAAGGTCTCAACGGAGAGATAAAAAACAGCTCGGACTTCTTCAAGCGCTTCTCCGCGTTGAGGTCTGCCTACCAGAACCGCAATGTGAGCAAGATAAATGGCGTAAAAACCGCATTGGCCAGCAAGCTGGTAGATATGTGTCGTGACCACGGCAAGCTCCTGTCCAAGGAGGAACGGCAAACTTGTATCAAGGGTATCAGGGAATTGTATCGTGGCACAAACGAAATATATGACCGCGAACTCTTGAAACTAGCCATCTCAAGCCTGGACTTTTAACCAACCGGAAATCTCTCTTTTTAAGAATAATTCCCAATAAGCAAGCGATTGCCGTTCGCCATCCATTGTGGCGGGCGGCAATTTGTCGCTAGTGGTTATAAGGCATCTTCCGGGCAGTACTACTGCTTTTGGATTTCAGTACTACTGATATTCGTTTTCAGTACTACTGATATTGAATTTCAGTACTACTGCTTTTGCAACACAGCAGTATTGTCGCTCAATAGGCAAAAAATGTCTGTCTGTAACCCTTTGCCATACGGTCTCGTTGACAGGTGATTTTTTACCGCCGCAAGAAAAAAAGGCGGGAAAGTTTGGTAGTTTGAATAAAAGTAACTACCTTTGCACCGCAATTAGGGTTTATGGTACCCTCGGGGTGTAGCGCAGCCCGGTAGCGCTCCTGGTTTGGGACCAGGCGGTCGCAGGTTCGAATCCTGTCGCCCCGACTGCAAAGAAAGAGATGAGGCTTAACAGTCCCATCTCTTCTTGTTTAATCCAAATAGGGAGTCAGCGGGTTTCTCAGGGCAGCAAAATTGCCACTGACACTTCCTTGTCACCATTAATTAAACGAAAAAGTGTCAAGCTATATGCTTGACACTTTCCTCTTTTTCAAGTAGTGACTCCGCTGGGATTCAAACCCGGAACCTCTTGATCCGTAGTCAAGTGCTCTATTCAGTTGAGCTACGGAGCCTCTTTCTTCGTAAGCGAGTGCAAAGGTACACACTTTTATCGTATCCACCAAATATTTCTGGGATTTTTTTTAGATTTTATCCATTATGCCGCTATAGTTGGTACTTGTGTTTCCGTTTGGCTTTGGCGGGAGTGCCATGGAATCCTCCTCCTCCAATACCTCCGCTGGAGCTGGCCACTCCCCTGTAGTTTGCCCATCGGTTGCGTATGCGCTCTACATAGTTCGCCGTCTCGCTGCCGCGCATATACCCATATTTCACTACGGGGTCACGGTAGTAAGCTGGCGACTGCAGCCTTAGGATAAATTCGCTGACATGGTCCCATCGACTGGGATTTCTGCCGTGCTTGGCGGCCAAGGCCATGGCGTCGCGCACGTGATGATAACCTCCATTATAGCTGGCCAAGGCAAAGAGTACCCGTTGTGACGGGTCACGCACATCGTAAAACTTGGATTGCAATTGCGCCATATAGCGTGCGGCGGCCTCCACGTTAGACTCAGGGTCGTTGATGCTGCTGATGGGCAACCCCAATAACTCTGCCGTGCCAGGCATGATCTGCATTAATCCCCGTGCTCCAGCCCATGACTGCGCATGGGGGTCAAAACAACTCTCCTGATAACACTGAGCCGCCATGAGCCGCCAATCCATGCGAGCAGCCGGGGCGTAACGCTTGAAGAGATGGTCATATTTGGAAATGATGCCCTTTCCTCTGTTGAGCATGGGCGAGAATACTTGCCTGCGAACACTGCGCGAGGAGAGCAAGAAGTTTTCCTCCTCCTTTACCTTGGCCAAAAGACCAGGCTGGAACCAACTATCCAGCGTGTCGGCCAAGATCGTGTTGTCGGCCGCCACAGCCCACTGAGCACTGTCATTGCCTGCTCCGCAAAAACGCAACCCCGCATTTCGCATGGATGTGGGCAAAGGGAAAGCAATCAAGTCTCCCTCACCTTCTGTCAACCTGCGCACCATCTCGGTCGTGTCTCGGCAGAGTTCCACACGCAATGACACTCCAATATGTTGGGCGAACCGTTCACAAAGCAGGTATTGCAGTCCCATGCCCTTGCCATGATAATCATAATATGTTTCCGGTCCATTGATGGTCAGCATGATAAGCTCCCCATTAGCCATGATTTCCGATAGGGAAAGTCCTTTGGCGGGAGACAAGGTGTCAGTCTGCTCTTCTCCTATTGTGGTACCCCAGGGAGTTGTTTCAGGCTCTTTATGTCCACAAGACAGGAGCAGCGATGTCAGGAAAATGGCTGTGAATAGTCGCATCATCAGAATATTTGGCCACAAAAGTACGACTTTATTTGTACAAATGAGCGAAAAATAGTATTTTTGCGCTGTTTTATAACAATAATCAACAAAATGTTAAGAATCGCAGTACAATCGAAAGGCCGCCTTTTTGATGACACCATGAATCTTTTATCAGAGGCTGATATCAAGGTAAGCGCGTCTAAGCGCACGCTGCTGGTACAGGCTTCCAACTTCCCGTTAGAGGTGCTTTACTTGCGTGACGATGATATCCCACAAAGCGTAGCGAATGGCGTAGCGGACATCGGCATTGTGGGTGAGAACGAATTCGTGGAGCATAAGGAAAGAGCGCAAGTCATACAGCGCCTAGGATTCAGCAAGTGCCGGTTGAGCTTGGCCATACCCAAGGAAATCAATTACACGGGTGTGAGCTGGTTTAATGACAAGAAAATAGCCACCTCCTATCCTAATATCTTACGTGACTACCTGCACCGGGAAGGCGTGAACGCTGACGTTCATGTCATCACGGGCTCGGTGGAAATCAGCCCAGGCATAGGCTTGGCTGATGGTATCTTCGATATCGTGAGCAGTGGAAGCACCTTGGTGAGCAACAACTTGAAAGAGGTGGAAGTCGTGATGCAAAGCGAGGCGTTGCTGATAGGCAACTGGAACATGGATGAGGAGAAGCACGAGATACTTAACGAGATGCTCTTCCGGTTCGAGGCCGTACGCTCCGCCCAGGGAAAGAAGTACGTGATGATGAATGCCCCCAAAGACAAGTTGGAGGCTATAGCCCATGTATTGCCTGGCATTAAGAGTCCCACCATCATCCCTTTAGCCGACCCATCATGGTGTAGTATCCATACCGTGCTTGACGAGAAGCGCTTCTGGGAAATCATCGGGAAACTGAAGGAATTGGGTGCGCAAGGCATTTTGGTCACACCCATAGAGAAAATGATATTATAACACCTTATTATATATTAGAGGGAAGGTAAATGAGAATTTTCAAGTATCCCCAACCCTGTGACTGGGCGGATCTCGTAGAACGGCCTCATATGGATGTTTCCAGCTTGAACGCCACAGTAAACGCTGTCTTGCAAGACGTGAAGACAAGGGGTGACGAAGCCGTAAGGGAATATGAAGAGAAGTTTGACCACGCCCAACTGAAGGACTTAGCTGTGAGCCAAGGGGAGATGGACGAGGCGGAACGCTTGGTGAGCGCGGAACTAAAGGATGCTTTGGTATTGGCGCATGGCAACATTGAGCGCTTTCATGCCGCACAAGATTTTAAGTCAATCAAGGTGGAAACGATGCCTGGTGTTACGTGCTGGCAAAAGAGCGTACCCATAGAGAAAGTGGGACTTTATATTCCAGGTGGCACCGCTCCTCTCTTCTCTACCGTACTGATGTTGGCCACACCCGCCAAACTGGCAGGATGCGAGGAGATAGTGCTTTGCACTCCACCCAATAAGGAAGGAAAGGTGCACCCCGCCATACTCGTGGCGGCGAGAATAGCAGGTGTCAGCAAGATATTCAAGGCTGGCGGGGTACAAGCTATAGGTGCCATGGCTTATGGAACACAGAGTGTCCCCAAGGTCTATAAGATATTCGGGCCGGGCAATCAATATGTGATGGCGGCCAAGCAACAGGTAAGCCTGCACGACGTAGCCATAGACATGCCTGCCGGTCCTTCTGAAGTATGCGTGATAGCGGACGCTCACGCTGATGCCAAACTTGCCGCCGCTGATTTGCTATCGCAAGCGGAACACGGCATAGACTCGCAAGTATTGCTCATCTGTACAGATGAAAGAAAGATGGAAGAAATACGTGAGCAGGTGGAAAGACAACTGGAAGCCCTTCCCCGACGTGATATCGCCGCCCAATCTTTGGCCAATTCCAGGTTGGTATTGGTCAACGATACTCGTGAAGCAATGGCATTGAGCAACGCATACGCTCCTGAACACTTGATATTGGCCACGGATGATTATGAACAGCTAGCTGGGTTGGTGGTAAACGCGGGTAGCGTCTTTTTGGGAAAATATGCTTGTGAGAGTGCGGGCGATTACGCTAGTGGTACAAATCACACCTTGCCCACCCATGGATATGCTACTGCCTATAGCGGCGTAAACCTAGATAGTTATCATCGTAAAGTGACTTTCCAGCATTTGAGCCGTAAGGGCGTGGAGAGCATAGGCAAAGCTGTGGTAACCATGGCTGAGAACGAGCAACTGGAAGCCCATGCCAACGCCATGAGGCTGAGAATGTCTCAAGAATAGAACAATCCGTAATATCTATGAAGGAACTAAAAGACCTGTGCAGGGAGAACATCTGGAAACTGACACCCTACAGCAGCGCTCGTGATGAATATAGCGGCAAGGAAGCGCATACCTTCCTTGACGCTAACGAGAATCCCTATAACGAACCATACAATCGCTATCCCGACCCATTGCAAAAAGACCTCAAGGATCGTATCGCTAAGGTGAAAGGCGTAAGACCAGAAAACATTTTTCTAGGCAATGGCAGTGACGAGGCCATCGATTTGGTGTACAGGGTATTCTGTAGGCCACAGATTGACAACGTAGTGGCAATCTCCCCTACTTATGGCATGTACCAGGTGTGTGCGGAAATCAATGACGTGGCTTATCGACCGGTGACACTTCGAGAGGATTTCAGTTTGGACGCAAAACAATTGTTGGCCGCTTGCGATGACTATACCAAAGTGATTTGGCTTTGTACGCCCAATAATCCCACGGGTAATTTGCTTGACGTGAAGGAAGTAGAATATCTCTTGCGGGAGTTCCAGGGTATTGTGGTAGTTGACGAAGCCTATTCTGATTTTTCCCGTGGCCCTGTCTTTAGGACAAGACTGCAGGAATTCCCCAACATTGTTGTCCTCAATACCATGAGTAAAGCGTGGGGATGCGCAGGCATCAGGCTAGGTATGGCTTTCGCGCAAGAAGAAATCATAGGGTTATTCAATAAAGTGAAATATCCATACAATATTAATATACTCACCCAACGGCAAGCCATGGAGGCACTGAAAGACCCTTATCAAACTGATGACTGGGTGAGAATCATTCTTCGGGAAAGAGCGCAGATGATAGAAGCGTTCCAATTGCTGCCCATCTGCGAGAAAGTTTACCCCACTGATGCCAACTTCATCTTGGCCAAGATGACTGACGCGCAAGCCATTTACGATTATTTGGTAGACAAAGGCATTATCGTGAGAAACCGGAACAAAGTGCGACTCTGCGGCAACTGTCTGCGTATTACAATTGGGAAAAAAAGCGAGAACATTGAGTTGTTGTCCGCTTTGAGGCAATACAATAACTAATCTTTTTATCTATAACAGCATGAAATCATTATTTGACATTAAAGACTACGTAGTCGTTATCACTGGTGGAACAGGTGTTTTAGGTAGGTGTATCGCCATGTACCTGGCCCAACAAGGAGCGAAGGTCGCCATACTGGGGCGCAAAGCGGAAGTAGGCATGGCCATCGTAGAGAAAATTAAAGCTAATGGAGGTGAGGCAAGCTTCTTCACTACTGACGTGATGGACATCAAGGCTGTGGAAAAGAACCGCGATGACATCCTTGCCAAGTATGGTAAGATAGATACATTGCTCAACGCAGCGGGCGGAAACATGCCTGGAGCCACGATAAGTCCCGAGCAGAATTTTTTCGACTTAGATCCTGAGCAGTTCCAAAAGGTACTCAACTTGAATCTGACAGGCACCGTCATCCCTACACAGGTGTTCCTGAAGCCCATGGTTGAAGCTGGCAAGGGTAGTATTATCAATTTCTCTTCCATGGCAGCCTTCCGCCCTATGACTCGTGTATGTGGCTATGCGGCCGCCAAGGCCGGTATCAGCAACTTCACCGCCTATATGGCGACGGAAGTGGCGAAAAAGTTTGGTGAGAAAATCAGGGTAAACGCTATTGCGCCAGGCTTCTTTATCACCGAGCAAAATCGTGCGTTGCTCACCAATCCTGACGGTACTTACACGCAGCGAGGCAAAGACGTAATACGCCAGACCCCCTTTGGTCGTATGGGCGAACCAGAGGAACTTTGTGGAACCATACATTACTTAATGAGCGATGCCGCCGCGTTCGTGACTGGTACCGTGGCAGTGGTGGATGGTGGTTTTAACTGCTTTGCCATGTAAACGAAGCGTAACGCAAACCTTTACGCAAGATTTTAGGCGCGAAGACGAATATTGTATCATGATAATTCGTAACTTCGCGCCAACTAAGAAAAACAAATAACAAACGAATCATGAAAAAACTAAAAAGCTTAAACAAGTGGACTGCCCCCAAGAGCATCATGCCGGAAAGAATTATCCAATTTGGTGAAGGTAACTTCCTAAGGGCTTTCGTGGATTGGATTGTTTGGAACATGAACCAAAAGACAGACTTCAACGGTTCTGTGGTTATTGTACAACCTTTGGAAAAAGGTATGGTAGATATGCTCAATGGACAAGATTGTCTTTATCATGTCAATTTGCAAGGCCGTCTTGCAGGCAAGGCCGTCAACTCTTTGGAACGCATTGATGTCGTAAGTCGTGCCCTTAATCCTTACCATCAGTTCCAGGCTTATATGGCATTGGCAGAGCAACCCGAGATGCGTTTCGTCATCTCCAACACCACTGAAGCAGGCATCGCTTTCGATCCCAATTGCAAATTCACCGATGCCCCCGCCTCTTCTTATCCTGGCAAATTGGTGCAGCTGCTCTATCACCGCTTTGAGTGCTTCAATGGTGATCCTGCCAAAGGCCTCATTCTTATGCCTTGTGAGTTGATCTTCCTCAATGGCCATCATTTGAAGGAGTGTATATATCAGTATATCGAGTTATGGAAAGAGGATATGGGTGCCAATTATGAGCCTTTCAAAGAGTGGTTCACCAAGTATTGTTACGTATGCGCCACTCTTGTTGACCGTATTGTACCAGGTTTTCCCCGTAACCAAATCAGCGAAATACAAGAAAAGATTTCCTACAAGGACAATCTTGTGGTTCAGGCGGAAATTTTCCACCTCTGGGTTATAGAGAAGCCCGATAACATGAGTATAGAAGACTTGCGTGAGGAGTTTCCCGCGGAAAAAGCAGGATTGCATGTACTTATCGCTGAGAGCGAGAAGCCTTACCATGAGCGTAAGGTGACCTTGCTCAATGGTCCCCATACAGTACTTTCCCCTGTCGCGTTCTTGAGTGGCATCAATATAGTGCGTGACGCTTGTAACCACGAGATAGTTGGAAAGTATATTCATAAGGTACAGTTCGATGAGTTGATGCAGACACTCAACTTGCCTATGGACGAGTTGCGACAATTCGCGGCAGACGTGTTGGAGCGTTTCAACAATCCTTATGTTGATCACCAGGTAACAAGCATCATGCTTAACTCATTCCCCAAGTTCTGCGCCCGTGACCTGCCAGGTGTAAAGACTTATTTGGAGCGCAAGGGCGAATTACCGCAAGGCTTGGTATTTGGATTGGCCGCTATCATTACTTATTATAAGGGTGGCAAGCGTGAAGACGGCACGGAAATTGTGCCCAACGATGCTCCCGAGATCATGCAACTATTGAAAGATTTATGGGCTACTGGCGATACGCAAAAGATTGTTGATGGCGTGCTCTCCGCTACCAATATATGGAATGGCGAAGATCTTCATGACGTGAAAGGTTTGGCGGAATTGCTGAAGAAAGATCTTGATCTCATTCAAGCTAAAGGAATGTTGGAAGCCGTGAAAACTATTCTTTAGGCACCAGGAACAGAGTTTAGTGACTCATATAACATGATAAAATCCCCCTCTTGAAAATGACACAAGAGGGGGATTCTATTTGTGTTAATAATGGACTAGACGGACAACTTGCGAGATGAATCTAAATACCCTTAGCTTTTTACGCCCACTATTTGCGTGGGTGGTTGTTCTTTGTTGCGACGGTTGACCACTGTGACCACAGCTTGCGCAAATGAAAGGAAGGATTGCCCCGTTATGGAGTTCACGTTTAGAGCGGCCGGCTTACCTTCATCTCCACTTTCGCATATGCTTTGTACTATAGGAATTTGGGCAAGCAGAGGCACGCCCATTTCTTGAGCCAGGTTTTTGCATCCATTCTTGCCGAAAATATAATATTTGTTTTGAGGCAATTCTGCAGGAGTAAAGTACGCCATGTTTTCCACCAGGCCTAGTATCGGCACGTTTACCTTGTCATTACGATACATATCTATACCCTTTCTGGCATCAGCCAAGGCTACTTTTTGCGGGGTGCTGACTATAATGGCACCTGTAATGGCGAGTGTCTGCAATAAAGTAAGATGTATATCGCTTGTTCCAGGTGGAGTGTCTAACACGAAGTAGTCCAGTTCTCCCCAGTCAGCATCGGCAATCAACTGTTTCAAGGCAGATGTAGCCATACCACCACGCCATAAGGTCGCGGTGTCAGGGCGAACGAAAAAGCCGATGCTCAACAACTTCACGCCATAGCGTTCTATGGGTTCTATTAGCTGGCGTCCATCCTTCTCTACCGCATAGGGGCGTTCTTCCTCCACGCCAAACATCTTGGGCATGCTTGGGCCGAAAATGTCCGTATCAAGCAATCCAACTTTGTATCCTAGCTTGGCCAATGCAATGGCCAGGTTGGCAGAAACAGTGCTCTTGCCCACACCGCCCTTGCCTGAACTAACGGCGATAACATTCTTTACCTGCGGCAGCAGTTTTCCGACCTCAGGCCGGGGAGCAGATTTGAATTCGGTCTTTATCTCTACAACTACGTCAGGACTGACATGATAGTGGATGGCGGCTTCCGCTGCTTTCAAAGTGGATTTCAAAAAAGGATCCGTATCCCGTGGGAAGATAAGCACGATCTTCACCTTCATTCCATTTATGCTTGGCGTATCTGCCAGCATCTCACTCTCTATTAAGTTTTTCTTAGTGCCAGGATAAATCACAGTGGCCAAAGCATCTGTGATCAGTTTAGGATATAATGTCATGTTGTTTTTGGATTTATTCTCGTAGCGCGAAGTTACGTAAATTTGCCGAAACGGCAAATTATGGGAGGTGATATTTCCGTATTTCGGCTATTTTCGTTAACTTTGCGCCCACAACTATGTGACTTTGCGCCCATGAACCAAAATAAGATATTCCTTTCGCTACTGCTATTATTTGTTCTCTCCTCTTTTGCCATGGCCAAAAACGTGATGTGGTATAATGGTGTACAACCCGTCACTTACAGCGTTAACAGTAAGCATTCAAAACCTGTAAAAACAGCCCTTGCCATGTTCTCTAATGACATGGAGGCGGTTACAGGACAACCAGCACGTCACAAAAAGAGAAACGCCAGCTTGAAAATTTACCAATTGGACAAGCTGACTAATAAGGAGTTTAAAGAGCTGAACAAGCTGAAACTCCCACTGCAGAGAGTCATCACGCTACGGGAGGCTTTTTATATTGCCGTAAAGAGCGGTAGCGTTGTTGTTGTGGGTAGTGATGCCTTGGGCACGGCCTATGGCATATTGGAATTATCGCATATGGCGGGGGTATCACCCTGGGCATGGTGGGGGGACGTGAAGCCTGAACGCAAGGAATACTTATTGTTGGACGAAAAGTTTGAGTCACTTCAATTTCCCGCTATTCCCAAACGCGGCATTTCCATTGACCATGAGCGATGGAGCCTTGGAGAGTGGGCAACCCGCCGCATGGAGAAACATTTGCCCAAAGGAACTATAGGGCCTAGAACCTACAGCCAAATATTCCGTTTGATGCTTCGTCTCAAAGCCAACACTCTTTGGCCTGCCTATCATGAGGGAGAGAAGGACTTCTTCCATGTCAAAGGCAATAAGGAAGTGGCAGACAGTTTCGGCATCCATGTTGAGAATGTACGCCGCAAAGAGACCAGTGGCAATGGTACATTCCATTATCGCTCTTTGCAGCGTTTAGGTTGGCCTCATGACCAACTTTGGCTCACCACGCTTTCACCTGGCCAGGAATCGCTTGACTTGCGCGCCGCTTATGAAAGTGATCTGCGTCAACAATGGATGGTGAGCATACATGACCCTAAAGTCTCTGCCTATGCCCTCTCTTTGTTCATGGACATGGCTTGGAATCCCGCAAATATTACGCCAGAGACCATAGAAAGCCATCTAGAGCGATGGCTGTCCCAACAGTTTGGCCGTCATATTGCCCAAAAACTTGTACCTGTCATGCGGCAATATTATCATCTTACATCATTGCGTAAGCCAGAATACATGGGATGGAATCTCTCTGAGGCTGATGGACATCCGTTGCCAGAAGACAAGACTGAAATAAGAAACACCGATTTCAATCCTGCCGCTTTCGGTAACGAACTGGAAAGATACTTGGTGGCTTACCAAGCCCTGCGGCAGCAATCTGAAGAGATTGCCAAAGAGGTGTCACCCGAATTGCAAGACGCTTACTTCGCGGTGGTCTCCTACCCCATAGGTGTCGCGGCTGCTATGGCCGAGAAACAATTACAAGCTCAAGAGGCACGCACCATCCCTCGCGAGGGACAATTCCTGCGCGATGAGGAAGCATTGACAGCTGCCGCGAATAGCGTGAAGGCATACCATGAAATATTACGGTTGACACAATACTATAATGTTCACTTGGCGGGAGGAAAATGGCAAGGATTGATGAACGCCCAACCTCGAAATTTGCCTGTATTCGCCAAGCCTTTTTTGCCTGGCCAACTCACAAACGAGATGATAGACCAGTACGCTGCCCCAAGCTACCAATATTCGCCAATTAATCAGCAAGCTTATGGCGTCGTGGCAAGAAATGCCGCTGATTTCTCTTCCACGAATGTCAAGGTTGCACCTATCAAAACCCTTGGCCATAGCGGAAAAGCCGTCCCTTTACCTGGTGGCACACGACTTCGCTACGATTTCTTTGCTCCCAAGGAGGGTATCTACCGCTTAACCTTGGCCTTTATCCCCACCCAGTTTGTGACCAACAAGTCTTTGCGATTTCAGGTGAAGCTGGATCAAGATGACCCCGAGACGCTCACATTGCAGCTTTCTCCAGACTCCCGGGAGCTGGCGGAAAGCCTATTGAGAGGACAAGCCGTCAAGACTCTCTCGGTGAAACTCACCAAGGGGAAACATACGCTTGTCTTGCAAACAATCGATAGCCATCTGGTTTTTGACCAATGGATGCTGGACAGCAATCCAGAACGTCCCTTCTACGTTTTTCCTGTATACTAGTTCATTGTTTTTGTTCTAGTGCTATCATGCTTGTATGTATAGGGTATATTAACAGCTGTATATCATAACGGAAAATGGCAAAAGACGCTATTGATTTCAAAAACGACAAGGTTTCCACTTTATATCGTAGGCTTCTTATCCCTACCCTGCTGGGCACCCTGTCTCTATCGGCGATGACGGCGATAGACGGTATCTTTGTTGGCCACGGCGTGGGCAGTGACGGAGTTGCCGCGGTCAACATTGTCGCTCCTGTTTACCAAGTGTTCTCGGGCATAGGCTTGATGCTGGGCGCGGGTTGCTCTGTAGCCGTTTCGATTCACGTAGCCAGGCAAAAAACAAAAGTGGCCAGAATGAATTTGACGCAAGCTTTGCTCTTCTCCACGGTGTTGACCGCTATGATATGCATGGTTGTCATGCTGTTTCCTGAGTATTCTGTGCGCCTGTTGGGTTCTTCGGACACATTGCTTCCACAGGCAAGCGACTATTTGTTCTGGATAATGCCCAGCTTCATTTTTCAGATGTGGAGCTTTATCGGCCTGTTTATTATCCGCCTTGATGGGGCGCCAAATGTGGCCATGTGGTGCAATATCATATCTTCATTGATGAACGCGGTGCTGGACTGGGTCATGATATTCCCGCTCGGCTGGGGCGTACGAGGCGCTGCCATAGCCACGTCTATTAGCATCATGTTTGGTGGTATCATCGCAATGTCTTATTTGCTGTTTTTTGCCAAGACCTTGAGACCTATTGTGTTGAAATCAAGCTGGAAAAGCTTGCGCCTTTCCTTGCGTAACATCGGCTATCATTGCCGAATTGGTTCTCCCTCACTCTTTGGAGAAATGACATTGGCTGTGCTCATCTTCATGGGAAACCAGATGTTCATGAGGTACTTGGGCGATGACGGCGTGGCAGCCTTTGGCATTGCCTGCTATTATACGCCGTTTTTCTTCAATATAGGAAACGCGGTAGCCCAGTCCGCGCAACCTGTCATCAGCTATAATTATGGCATAGCCAGATGGGATAACGTCGCGAAGGCGCGCCAGCTCCTGATCTTTACCGCCCTGCTGTGTGGTATGCTTGTCATGGCGATGTTCTTGTTTGCGCCCCATCCGCTGATAGCCTTGTTCTTGCATCCAGACAGCGTGGCGGCTCGTATTGCCATAGAAGGCTTCCCCTATTATTCTATTGGCATACCAATCTTTATCTTGAATGTCGCCATCGTAGGCTATTGTCAAAGTGTTGAGCGCATGAAAGCGGCAACGTCATTCGTTTTTCTGAGAGGCATAGGGTTGCTTGTACCATCTTTCTTGCTGCTCCCCTTGCTGTTGGAAACTGAAGGCATTTGGCTCGCTATGCCACTGGCGGAGATTTTGACGCTTGCGATAATATGCTGTTGGTGGCTCTTGCGCAAAACCAAGGCTTAAGTATCTCTAAATGTACATGCTTAGTTTATATTAATCCACAAACACTTATATATAGTATGAAAATAACAGTCATTGGCGCTGGAAATATGGGAGGCGCCTTAGTCAAGGGGTTGGCCAAGAAAGCTGGCCATCAGTTAACCGTCACCGCACGTACTGAAGCCACACTGTCACGTATTACCGCAGAATATCCAGAAATACAGACTTCACTCAACAATGTAGAGTCTGTAAAGGGAGTGGATATTGTGGTGCTGGCGGTCAAGCCATGGCTTGTGCGTAGCGTCATAGAGGAGATTAAGGACTCTCTGGATTTCGAGCGACAAGTAATTCTGTCCGTAGCCGCCAACGTTTTCACTGAAACCTTGCGGGAATATCTGGGATGCCCAACGGCCAATGTTTTCTATGTCATGCCCAACATCGCCGCGGAATATAATGAGAGCATGACTTTTTTGGCTCCCGCCAACGGTGTTTCACCCGAATTAACGCAGCGTATAGAAGAATTATTAAGCCTCCTGGGCAAGGTAAAAGTATGCATGGAGAACGAGGTGGCCGCTGGCAACATGATGTCTGGATGTGGTATCGCCTACGTTTTTCGTTTCATCCATGCCATGATGGAGGGAGGAGTCGAGATGGGACTCTATCCTGCGGAAGCCAGGGAAATAGCCATGCAGGCCATGAAAGGCGCTGTAGCTACGCTGGAGAGTTCTGGCATGCATCCCGCTGTTGCCATTGACAAGGTGACAACTCCTGGTGGATTGACCATCAAAGGCTTGAACGAGCTAGATCACGCAGGCTTTAACTCTGCTGTAATAAGATGTCTCAAGGCGGGACTCGCCAAATAGAAGACGCTTTAAACATTGATGGCGAGCGAACAAATTGATAAATAGCCAAATAACTAGTTTGTCAATTAATGCATGATTAACAGACGATAAGTGAAGTGCCCAGCCGCATAATCTATAAAGCGAATAGGCGGCTGGGCGCTTTGTCTTTACATTTACAAGAAAATCTGGAAACACTATTCAATGAATTTATCAATAATGACCTATGTCAGTATAAGACAGCTTCATGCTGCCGGAAGTATAGTATCCTTTCCAGTACCAGCTAAGTGAAACTCCAGTACCAGTTAGTTGGTACTGGAGTTTCACTTAGCTGGTACTGGGGTTTCACTTAGCTGGTACTGGGAGAGCATTAATACTGACTTTCATAAGGAGCAGTATTGGATGCCACCAAGAATATTATCGCAAGGCGGCAACAACCTGCCTCCAATTGTAAAGACGCGGCGTGCTGCGTATCCTGTTATTAAGTTGTAGTGTCGCGCCTCTTGGCAAATTGCCGTGCTGCGTCTTTCGTCAAGTAGACGAGGTAATTCCGTAAGTTCCGTTGGAAGATATGTCGCGAGCCTTGTCTTTAATACTTTTGAAGTAATGATGTGTGATGTTGTCGCGATTTTCATAAAGCGGGCAGGTTGAATCTTGGATAGTATTTAGGAGCCAAGACAAGGCGTTTACGCACACAAAAAACAAGCTTCATTGCTTAAAAGTGTTAATATTACACTTTCAAGAGAAAAAAATCACATGAAATGATACAAGTATAAAAAAAATATCGTAATTTTACAGCCAAATTAAGTTTAACCTAAACTAAACTCAATATGAGAAACGTAAAAAAACTATTTTTTTGTGCAGGAATTGGCGCGATGATGTTGTCTGCCTGCCAAAGCGGTGAAACAACCCAGTTGACAACATCTGGACTGGACATTGCTGATTTTGATTCTACCGTGCAAGGAAAGAAGACAGAACTCGTAGTACTCAAGAATCAAAACGGCATGGAAGCTTGCCTCACCAATTATGGAGGCCGCCTTGTTTCCCTTTGCGTACCCGACAAGGATGGCAAGATGACCGACGTGGTATTGGGATATGACAATATAGCCCAGTATGCCGACACTCTGAACTCTCCCTCTGATTATGGTTCATCAGTCGGCCGCTATGCGAACCGCATCAAGGACGCCAAGATTGTCGTGGCGGGAAAGGAATACAAGCTCAGGGCAAACGACAACGTGAACTCCCTGCATGGAGGCGGCAACACGGGCTGGCTGAACAAAGTGTATGACATACAGAGTCGCACAGACTCCTCTGTCGTATTCGCCATCACCGCTCCAGACGGAGAAAATGGTTTCCCTGGCACCGTAAAGGCTACAGCCACCTACACAGTGAAAAGCGACAACACGCTAGACATCGTGTTTGAGGCAACTACAGACAAGGAAACTGTCATCAACATGACCAACCACGCTTACTTCAACCTAAATGGCGATTTCTCCAAGGACGGCTTCAACCAAGTGATGTATATCAATGCCGACAATTTCACGCCCAGCGACGCACTCTATATACCCACTGGCGAAATCAAGTCCGTAGAGGGAACACCCATGGACTTCAGGCAACCCAAGGTGTTGAGCGAGGCATGCGATACTACCTATGATCAAATCAAGAACGCAACGGGCTACGACCACAACTGGTGCCTGAATACCTATAAGGACGGAAAAGGTGACGACACCACTCCATGCGCTAGCCTTTACTCCCCTATCACAGGCATTTTCATGGAGGTGTTCACCAATGAGCCAGGCCTGCAAGCTTATACGGGTAACTTCCAAGGAACAGGCATCGCCTGCAAGCATGGCGTAAAATACCCCAAACACGTAAGCGTATGCTTCGAAAGCCAGAAATACCCCGACTCTCCTACGAAGTATACCGCGAAGACCAAAGGATGGGAAATCTCCAACCCCTATTTGATGCCAGGAGAGAAATATCATTCTCACCTCGCCTATAAGTTTAGCGTAAAATAACCCATATTCATAAACTAACAAAATCTATAACTAAAAACTAAGATGAACTGGAACACAAATGAATTCATTTGGCTAGACTGGCTGATCTTGGCCGTCGGAATCATAGCGATCGTATTCGCTATCTACTATGCCATCAAGAAAGACAAAGAGAAGATGAAGGGGGCCGACAGCCAAGATTACCTTTTCGGTAAAGGAGAACCTTGGTATATCATAGGCGCGGCTATCTTCGCCGCCAACATTGGCTCCGAGCACCTCGTGGGTTTGGCAGGCACAGGTGCCAAGGACGGAGTGGGCATGGCTCACTGGGAGATGCAAGGCTGGATGATATTGATACTGGGATGGCTCTTCGTGCCTTTCTATCAGTTGCTGAACAATAAGTTGGGCCGTATTATCACCATGCCCGAGTTCCTGAAGTTCAGGTACACAAAGCGCACGGGCTCTTGGCTCTCCATCATCACGTTGATAGCCTACGTGCTGACCAAGGTGTCCGTGACAGCTTTCACTGGAGGTATCTTCTTTGAGTACTTGCTAGGCATTCCTTTCTGGTACGGCGCACTGGGCTTGATAGCCATCACCGCCGTGTTCACCGTCTTTGGTGGCATGAAGGGCGTAATGACGCTTTCCGCCATACAGACCCCTATCTTGATTATCGGCTCTTTCTTGGTTCTTTTCTTGGGATTGAGCATGCTGGGAGATGGCAACATCGCGGCAGGATGGTCTGAGATGATGAGGGTCTGCAACGCCGCCCATGATGGTTTCGGTACCACTCACATGTTCCATACCGATCCCGCTGACCCCATGTATCCCCAGTTCCCTGGCTATGTAGTGTTCCTTGGAGCTTCCATCATCGGCTTCTGGTATTGGTGTACTGACCAGCACATCGTGCAACGTGTACTCGGACAAACCAAAGGAGAGGACAACAGGGAAGTGATGAAACGCGCCCGCCGCGGTACTATCGCCGCAGGTTATTTCAAATTGTTGCCTGTTTTTATGTTCTTGATTCCTGGTATGATTGCTTACGCTCTCTCCATGAAGACCGGTAGCGGCATCGAGATGGATATCACCAACACCCACGACACGGATGGCGCTTACGCCATGATGGTGAAAAACATCTTGCCCGCTGGCGTGAAAGGTATCGTGACCATTGGTTTCATTTGCGCTTTGGTAGCTTCGCTGGCCGCTTTCTTCAATAGCTGCGCCACCCTTTTCACGGAAGACTTCTACAAGCCCATGAAACAAGGCATGAGCGAGAGCCACTATGTATTTGTAGGCCGTGTGGCCACCGTGGTGGTCGTATTGCTGGGCTTGGCCTGGATGCCTGTCATGATGAGCATGGGCAACCTCTACTCCTATTTGCAAGACATACAGTCACTGATAGCTCCCGCGATGGTGGCAGTATTTACTTTGGGAATCTTCTCCAAGCGCATCACGCCAAAAGCAGGCGAGGTAGGTCTTATCGGAGGTTTCCTCATCGGTATGCTCCGACTGCTCACCAATGTGCTGACAGGTTCTGGCAAGAACGTCATGGAAGGTGCTTTCTGGGAAAACACCACTTGGTTCTGGCAGACCAACTGGCTGATCTTTGAGGTATGGCTGCTCGTATTCATCATCGTGATGATGTTTGTGGTATCCATGTTCACCAAGAAACCCTCCGCAGAGCAAATCGCCGCTATCACCTTCACCAAGGATTACAAGCGTTCCATCAGGGAAAGCTGGGGTGTATGGGATATTGTCGCCACGCTGGGTGTCGTAGCTCTCTGCGGCGCATTCTACGTTTACTTCTGGTAAATCTACACCTTATTATATATAGATGACATTATATTATAGATGACAATCTATTATAAGGAACATAGCAAGTATTATCTCTCGGTAGATATCATCGTTTTTGGTTTCGAAGAGGGCAACCTGAAGATACTGCTCGGCAAGCGACAGATGGATCCAGGACGAGGAGAATGGTCTCTATATGGTGGTTTCGTCAATGAAGACGAAGACCTGGAAGAGGCCGCCAACAGAACTATCCTGGAACTGACTGGCATGACGAAACTCTATATGAGACAAGTGGGAGCTTTTGGAGCTATAGACCGTGACCCTGGTGAACGAGTCATTTCTATAGCCTATTGTGCCTTGATAGACGTAAAAGACTATGATGACAATCTGAGGCAACAGCATGGACTAGAGTGGGTGGCACTGAATGAGGTGCCATCTCTCTACTCCGACCACAATCTCATGGTGAGCAACGCCTTGGCGCAAATCAGGAGGCGTATCAATACGGAACCCATCGTCTTTAACCTATTGCCAGAACTTTTTACCCTAACTCAATTGCAAAGGGTATATGAAGCCATTCTGGGTTCGTCAATAGACAAGCGCAACTTCCGTAAACGAGTAAAGCAGATAGAATTTATAGAAAAGACGGAGTTTATAGACAAAACTACGTCACGCAGAGGAGCTGCCCTCTATCGATTCAATAAAAACGTATACCTGGAAGATCCAATATTTAAACTTTAAAACTGAAAATATCATGTTAGAAGAACTGAAAGAAAAAGTGCTCAAGGCAAACCTTGACCTCGTGAAACACAACCTCGTGCTTTTCACATGGGGAAATGTGAGCGGCATAGACCGCGAGAAAGGGCTGGTGGTAATCAAGCCTTCTGGTGTTAGCTACGATGGCATGAAAGCCTCTGATATGGTAGTGGTGGACCTGGAAACCGGCAAGGTGGTAGAGGGAGACCTCAATCCCTCTTCTGATACGCCTACTCACTTGGTGCTCTATCGCGAGTTCCCCGAAATAGGAGGCGTAGTACATACCCACTCCACTTACGCCACGGCATGGGCACAAGCAGGCATCGACATACCCAATATAGGAACGACTCACGCTGATTATTTCCATGACGCTATTCCTTGTACAGACGCCATGACAAAAGACCAAATGGCAGAATATGAATACAATACGGGCGTGGTCATCGTGGATAAGTTCAAGAAAGATAATATCAACTGGGTACACACGCCTGCCGTGTTGGTAAAAAACCATGGTCCTTTCAGCTGGGGTAAGAACCCTGACGAGGCCGTTTACCACGCCGTGGTGGCTGAGCAAGTGGCTAAGATGGCCTTCGTTTCATTCACCGTGAACCCACGCACGACGATGAATCCCTTGTTGGTTGAGAAGCATTTCTCTCGTAAGCATGGCCCTAACGCCTACTATGGACAAAAGAAGAAGTAATACACATTATACAATATATATAACGACAATTCTATTAACCAAAAACATAAAACTATGATTAAAGCATTTGAAAACCTAGAGGTTTGGTTTGTAACGGGTGCGCAGCTCTTATATGGAGGTGATGCTGTAGTACAGGTAGACGGACATTCAAAGGAAATGGTAGCTGGCTTGAACGACTCTGGCCTGCTCCCCATCAAGGTGGTATATAAAGGCACGGCTAATTCCTCCAAGGAGGTTGAGGCAGTATTCAAGGCCGCAAACAACGATGACAAGTGCGTGGGTATCATCACCTGGATGCACACCTTCTCTCCTGCCAAGATGTGGATACATGGACTGCAGCAGTTGAAGAAGCCCCTGCTCCACTTGCACACTCAATACAACAAGGAAATTCCATGGGATACCATGGATATGGATTTCATGAACTTGAACCAGTCCGCTCATGGCGACCGTGAGTTTGGCCATATCTGCACTCGCATGCGTATTCGTCGCAAAGTGGTTGTTGGCTATTGGAAAGAGGAAGAAACCCAGAAGAAGATTGCCGTTTGGATGCGCGTATGCGCAGCTTGGGCAGATGCACAAGATATGCTTATCATCCGTTTCGGCGACCAGATGAACAACGTGGCCGTAACTGATGGTGACAAAGTGGAAGCCGAGCAGCGTATGGGTTACCACGTGGACTATTGTCCCGCCAGCGAGTTGATGGAATATCATAGCCAGGTAAAGGACGCTGACGTGAAAGCATTGGTAGACGAGTACTTCCAACTCTATGACACCGATATCAAGAACGATGGTCGTACCGCAGATTATACAGTAATTTGGAACGCCGCCAAGGCAGAATTGGCCTTGCGCGCCATCCTGAAGGCAAAAGGCGCCAAGGGCTTCACCACCAACTTCGATGATCTGGGCCAGACAGACGGCAGCCATTTCGACCAGATACCAGGCTTGGCTTCACAGCGCTTGATGGCTGAAGGCTATGGCTTCGGAGCCGAGGGAGACTGGAAGTCTGCCGCTCTCTACCGCACGGTATGGGTCATGAATCAAGGGCTGCCAAAGGGCTGCTCCTTCCTGGAGGACTACACGCTGAACTTCGATGGCGAGAACAGTTCTATCCTGCAGGCTCACATGTTGGAGGTTTGCCCGCTCATCGCCGCCAAGAAGCCTCGCTTGGAGGTTCACTTCCTCGGCATTGGCATCCGCAAGGCCCAGACCGCACGCCTCGTGTTCACTTCCAAGACTGGCACGGGTTGCACCGCTACCGTAGTAGACCTGGGCAACCGCTTCCGCCTTATCGTGAACGACGTGGAGTGCATTGAGCCGAAACCCCTGCCCAAACTCCCCGTGGCATCCGCTCTTTGGAAGCCCATGCCTAACTTCGAGGTAGGCGCTGGCGCATGGATATTGGCTGGCGGCACGCACCACTCTTGCTTCTCCTATGACCTGACTGCGGAATACTGGGCAGACTACGCGGAGATCGCTGACATCGAAATGGTACACATCGGCAAGGAAACCAACATCTGCGATTTCAAGAAGGAGTTGCGCTCTAACGAGGTTTACTACATGCTGAACAAGGCGTTGAGATAAGCCAAGTATCCCTTAATATATATAAGGTATGACATTAGACGCAAAATCAACCATTGAAGCGGGCAAAGCCATTCTCGGTATAGAGTTTGGCTCTACCCGCATCAAGGCTGTCCTCATAGACCAGGACAACAAGCCTATTGCACAGGGAAGCCATACATGGGAAAACCAATTGGTGGATGGCCTGTGGACCTATAGTGTAGAGGCAATCTGGTACGGATTGCAAGATTGCTACGCAGACTTGAGGGCTGACGTGTTAAAGCAATATGACACAGAGATAGAAAGTCTTGCGGCCATAGGCATCAGCGCGATGATGCATGGTTACATGGCGTTCAACAAGGATGAGCAAATATTGGTACCTTTCCGCACATGGCGTAACACCAACACGGGCAAGGCCGCCGCTGAGCTGTCAAAGCTGTTTGTTTACAACATCCCCTTGCGCTGGAGCATCTCCCACCTCTATGAGGCTATCTTGGATAACGAGGAGCACGTGGGAGACATTGACTTCCTGACCACCCTCGCGGGTTACGTGCATTGGCAAATCACGGGAGAGCGCGTATTGGGTATCGGTGACGCTTCAGGCATGCTGCCCATAGATCCCGATACCAAGGACTACAACGCGGTGATGGTAGAGAAGTTTGACAAGCTCGTAGCTCCCAAGGGTTATAGCTGGAAACTGCTCGACATCCTGCCCAAGGTGCTGCTCGCTGGCGAGAACGCCGGTTTCCTGACCCCAGAGGGAGCAGAGAAGCTGGATGTCTCCGGCCACTTGAAGGCAGGCATCCCCGTTTGTCCTCCCGAGGGTGACGCTGGCACAGGCATGGTGGCCACCAACGCAGTAAGGCAACGCACGGGTAACGTATCGGCAGGCACCTCCTCTTTCTCAATGATTGTATTGGAGAAAGAACTCTCCAAGCCCTATGAGATGATAGACATGGTGACCACACCAGATGGAAGTCTCGTGGCCATGGTGCACTGCAACAACTGCACGAGCGACCTCAATGCCTGGGTGAACCTTTTCCAGGAAGCCCTGAAGTTGATGGGACACGATGTGGACATGAACAAACTGTATGGCAAACTCTACAATCACGCACTCACAGGCAATGGAGATTGCGGAGGGCTGATGGCCTACAACTACGTATCGGGTGAACCCGTGATGGGCTTGGCGGATGGCAGACCCATGTTCGTGCGCTCCGCGAACGACAAGTTCACGTTGGCCAACTTCATGCGTGCCCATCTCTATGGCTCAGTGGCTGTGCTCAAGGTGGGCAACGACATACTCTTCAACGAGGAGCACGTAAGGGTAGACCGCATCACGGGTCATGGCGGCTTGTTCAAGACCAAGGGCGTAGGCCAGCGAATACTGGCGGCAGCCATCAACTCCCCCATTTCTGTCATGGAGACCGCGGGCGAGGGTGGCGCATGGGGCATCGCCCTGCTGGGCTCTTACCTGGTCAACAACGACCAAAAACTGTCGTTGGCCCAGTTCCTGGACAAGTGCGTATTCGCGGGCAACGAGGGCGTGGAAATAAAGCCAACACCCGAAGAGGTGGAGAGCTTCAACGCCTACATCAAGAACTACAAGGCATGCCTGCCCATAGAGGAGGCAGCCGTTGCCTACAAGAAGTAATCACAAAACAACCTTAAACATGAAGAATAAGCTGATTATCGCCAGTCTGGCGCTGACATCGTCGCTCACACTCTCCGCGCAGGAGATAACAGGCACTTTGCACGCAGACCAAGGCACACAAAAAATCAACAAAGAAATCTACGGACAATTCGCAGAGCATCTGGGAACATGTATATATGGTGGCCTTTGGGTAGGTGAGAATTCTCCCATCCCCAACACAAAAGGTTATCGTAACGACGTGTTTAATGCCCTGAAGGAATTACAAATCCCCGTCTTGCGTTGGCCTGGTGGATGTTTCGCTGATGAATATCATTGGATGGATGGTATTGGTCCAAGAGAGAAACGCCCCAAGATGCAAAACAATAACTGGGGTGGTACTATCGAAGACAACTCGTTCGGTACTCACGAGTTTTTGAACCTTTGTGAGATGCTGGGCACGGAACCCTACATCAGTGGCAACGTCGGTTCTGGTACAGTAGAAGAACTCGCCAAGTGGATAGAATACATGACCAGTGATGGTGACACACCCATGGCTAAGTTGCGTCGCCAAAATGGCCGCGATAAGGCTTGGAAGGTTAAATACCTTGGTGTGGGTAACGAGAGCTGGGGTTGTGGCGGCAATATGTTGCCTGAGTATTACGCAGACCTCTATCGCCGTTATTCTACCTACTGCCGCAATTACGATGGCAACCAACTCTACAAAATAGCCTCGGGAGCCAGTGATTATGACTACAACTGGACAAAGGTTTTGATGGAGAAGGCTGGCAATCTCATGAATGGCATCTCTCTTCACTATTATACCGTGACAGGATGGACAGGAAGCAAGGGCAGTGCCTTGAAGTTTACGGACGATGATTATTATTGGACGATGGGTAAGTGCCTTGAACTGGAAGATGTCATCAAGAAGCATGCGGAAATCATGGATCAATATGACCCACAGAAGCGCGTGGGATTGTTGGTTGACGAATGGGGCACATGGTGGGATGAAGAACCCGGAACCATTCCTGGCCACTTATACCAACAGAATTCCATGCGTGACGCTTTCGTGGCCGCACTCACCCTTAATTTGTTCCATCGTCATTGTGATCGTGTGAAGATGGCCAATATCGCGCAAGTGGTTAATGTGCTCCAATCCATGATTCTTACAGATACTAAAGGAACTGGTCACATGGTGCTTACTCCCACGTACCACGTATTCAGAATGTATAAGGGCTTCCAAGAAGCTACCTATTTGCCTCTTGACCTGAATGTTCCAACTATAGACGTACGTGGTGATGACCATGCCAAGGATGGCCGCAAGGTGCCAGTTGTGAGCGCTTCCGCTGCCAAGAAAGCCGATGGCTCCATTATCATGTCGCTAGCCAATGTAAGCCTTGACAAGGCTCAAGAGTTGTCTATCGCTCTTGACGGCAGTAATGCGAAAACAGTGACCGGTGAGATATTGACCTGCAAGAAGATTGGCGATTACAACGATTTTGAGCATCCAGATGTGGTGAAGCCCGAGGTTTTCAAGGGTGCCAAGGTAAAGAAGAACACCCTTCAGGTGAAGATTCCCGCTAAGTCAATTGTTGTATTGAATATCAAGTAAACACCTAATATAACTTACAATCAAAATGAAAGACGTAAAAGTATTAAACCACGCGGCAGACAACATCCGTATTCTGGCCGCCTCAATGGTAGAGAAGGCTAACTCAGGCCACCCAGGAGGTGCCATGGGAGGTGCCGATTTCATCAACGTGCTCTTCTCCGAGTACTTGGTTTATGATCCTGACAGCCCAGAGTGGACTGGTCGCGACCGCTTCTTCCTGGATCCTGGCCACATGAGTCCTATGCTCTATTCCGCATTGGCACTCCAAGGGAAGTTCACCATTGATGAACTGAAAGAATTCCGCCAATGGGGTTCTCCGACTCCTGGCCATCCCGAACTTGACGTAAAGCGCGGCATCGAAAACTCTTCTGGTCCTCTTGGACAAGGCCACGCTTTGGCAGCTGGTGCGGCCGTAGCCGAGAAGTTCCTGGAGGCTCGCCTGGGAAAGACCATGATGCAGCACAAGATTTACGCCTACATCTCTGACGGAGCCGTGGAGGAGGAAATCTCCCAGGGAGTGGGTCGCATCGCTGGCACGCTGGGACTGAGCAATCTTATCATGTTCTACGACTCAAACGACATCCAGCTCTCCACGGAGTGCGGCGTGGTGATGAGCGAGGACACCGAGGCCAAGTACAAGGCTTGGAACTGGAATGTCATCAAAATCAACGGCAACGACGTGAACGAGATACGTCAGGCTCTCGATGCTGCCTTGAAGGAGCAAGACCGCCCCACTCTCATCATCGGTAAGACCGTGATGGGCAAAGGCGCATTGAAGGAGGACGGTTCCAGCTATGAGCGTAGCATCAAGACCCATGGTGCTCCCCTGGGTGGCAATGCCTATGTAAACACCATCAAGAACCTGGGCGGAGACCCCGAGAATCCCTTCGTGATATTTGATGATGTAAAGCAACTCTATGCAGACCGTCAGGCAGAGCTTCGCCAGATAGTAGCCGCTCGTCGCGCAGAAGAGGCTGAATGGGAGAAGCAGAATCCTGAGAAGGCTGCCCAAATGAAGGAATGGTTCAGTGGCAAAGCACCCAAGGTGGACTGGACCAAGGTCGTGCAGAAGCCAGGCAGCGCGACACGTGCCGCAAGTGCCGCTTGCCTCACGGAATTGGCTAAGCAAGTGCCCAACATGATTTGCGCATCCGCCGACCTCTCCAACTCCGATAAGACTGACGGTTTCTTGAAGCAGACCACCAGCATGGTACATGGCGACTTCTCTGGAGCCTTCTTCCAGGCAGGCGTGAGTGAATTGACCATGGCAGACATGTGTATCGGCATGATGCTCCATGGTGGTGTCATCGCCGCTTGCGGTACGTTCTTCGTGTTCTCTGACTACATGAAGCCCGCCGTTCGTTTGGCTGCTTTGATGGGCGTGCCCGTGAAGTTCATCTGGACCCACGACGCTTTCCGTGTGGGCGAGGATGGTCCCACCCACGAGCCTGTTGAGCAGGAGGCACAAATCCGCTTGATGGAGAAACTAAAGAACCACAAGGGTCAGGACAGCGTACGTGTGTTCCGTCCCGCTGACTGCGAGGAGACCACTGTTTGCTGGAAGCTTGCCATGGAGAATATGGACACGCCCAGCGCATTGATATTCTCTCGCCAGGGTATCGCTAACCTGCCCGAGGGCAATGACTACGAGCAGGCTGCCAAAGGCGCTTACGTAGTAGCAGGCTCCGATGAGGATTACGACGTGATACTCGTGGCCAGCGGCTCCGAGGTGTCTACCCTGGAGGCAGGCTGCGAAGCTTTGCGCAAGGACGGCATCAAGGTGCGCGTGGTGAGTGCCCCCAGCGAGGGTCTCTTCCGCTGCCAAAGCGCGGAATACCAGGAGAGCGTACTCCCCGCAGCTGCCAAGAAGTTTGGCATGACCGCCGGACTGCCCGTCACCTTGGAAGGCTTGGTAGGCATCGGCCCCAACAGCAAGATTTGGGGCATGCCCAGCTTCGGCTTCTCCGCTCCCTACAAGGTGCTCGATGAGAAGTTAGGCTACACGGGCGAGAACGTTTACCGCCAGGTAAAGGAGTTCTTGGGCAAATAATACAAGACAATTCACTGGGGCAGGGAGCCAGCAGGCATCCCCTGCCCTGCTTTCATTAACCATCTAAAACATACGACTATGGAAATCAAGACAGTAGGCTTGGCATCTGACCACGCAGGTTACCCACTCAAGCAATTCGTACTTCAATATCTGGAGGAGAAAGGTTATCCCGTGAAGGATTACGGTACCTACAGCGACGAGAGCGTAGACTATCCCGACTTCGCCCATCCACTGGCCGAGGGCATCGAGAGCGGGGAGGTATATCCTGGCATCGCCATCTGCGGCAGCGGTGAGGGCATGGCCATCACGCTCAACAAGCACCAAGGCGTGCGCGCTGGATTGGCATGGAACAAGGACGTGGCACAGCTAACCCGCCAGCACAATGACGCCAACGTCATCGTTTTGCCTGGTCGTTTCATCGACAACAAGACGGCAGCCTCCATCCTCGACGCTTTCTTCACGGCCAGCTTCGAGGGCGGTCGCCATGAGCGCCGCGTGAAGAAGATTCCCGTCGAGGGGTAATTCTCTTCCGCCTCGGCGCGAACATCCCACAAAGGTGGTGTCTTCCCCTAAGGGGGCGAGGCACCACTTTTTTCTTTCCCCTTACCCCGCTTGCGGCAAGCGAACGTGCACCTCCCTTCCACCATGGGTGAACAAGGAGGCAGCTTCTTCCCAATCCACAATGTCGGGAAAGCATCAAGCGCAGGGATGTGTAGGCATCTCTATGACTTTTCATCGAATTCACGTTAAGGTACGGCGGGGCCTATTCGCGGCAGGAAATGGGCAATCAGCCAAAGGGTTTCACTCCAAAATAAAGTATCTAGGCTTTTCCTTGGCAGTGTCAAGATGAAACATTACCTTTGCGAAGGTATATCATCATATAAGATAATGGTAGGCATCATATAAGATGATGATGGGTATCATATGGTTGGCAAAATAAAATGAAAACACGGCGAGAGGATAGCACATTGCGTTAATTTTGTCCTATTTTTCCCAATGAATGTGAGTTTCTTGCAGATTTAAGGAAAATTTGAACATCAAACGAGATACTTTTCAACCTTATTGCTTAATTTTGCGATATGTTTAAAAAAAGTCCGCGAATGAGAAAATTCATCTTGTTAACGTTGATGTGCGCCCTCACCGCCACTTCTGGTGCCCAGACCTATTTGAGCCTAGACAGTTGCAAGGCGATGGCTCTGCGCAACAACAAACAATTAAACATATCCCGGCTCAGCAAAGAGGTGGCTAAAAACGTGAGGAAAGCCGCCCGCACAAAGTACCTGCCCAAGGTGGACGCCATGGGCGGTTACCTTTACACCAGCAAGCAGATATCCATTATCAGCGGACGGCAGCGACAAGCCCTGGGCAGCCTGGGCACCTCTCTGGGTTCCCAAGCGCAGGCCAGTGTCTCTGACATGCTAAGCGCCCTCACGCAACAAGGCATCCTCACCCCCGACCAAGCCGAGCAATTAGGTGGTGCCTTGTCACAGACGGGGCAGAGCCTGGGGCAAGCGGGCAACAAGTTGGGGCAAGAAGTGGCGGACGCTTTCGACACGGACACCCGCCACATGTGGGCAGGAGCGGTCATGGTAAGGCAACCCATCTACATGGGCGGAGCCATCAAGGCGGCCAACAAGATAGCCGACATAGGCGAGAGCATGGCCGATGACGATTTGGACCTGAAGCGGCAAGCCACGCTCTATGGCGTATACCAAGCTTACTGGACTACGGTGTCACTAGAGCAGAAGCGGAATTTGGCACTGAGTTACAAGGAGTTAGTGGAGAAATTGAGCCAGGACGTAAAGAAGATGATAACCCAAGGCGTGGCCACCAAGGCCGATGGGCTTAGGGTGGACGTAAGGGTAAACGAAGCCGACATGCAGCTTACGCAAGTGGTAAACGGCCTTTCTCTTGCCAAGATGCTGCTCTGCCAGCTATGCGGGTTGCCACTCAATGAGGATATCCAATTGACAGACTCGGCTGAGAGCAAGGGGAACGCTTCTGCCCTCACGCTAGACAATTCCGCGGACTCAACCTATAGTGACCGCCCTGAGATAAGACTCTTGGAGCATTCCATCGCAATCAGCGAACAGACCACAAACCTTATCCGCGCCGGCAATTTGCCCAAGGTCAGCCTCGTGGGCGGATACATGACAACCAATCCCAGTGTCTATGATGGTTTCCGTCGTCGCTTTTCTGGCGTATGGAACGTGGGTGTTATCATCCAGGTGCCTATATGGGACTGGTTTGACACCACTTATAAGATTCGCGCCTCGAAGGCCGCTACCAATATCGCGAAGATGGAACTGAGCGACGCGCGGGAAAAGGTGGAGCTACAAGTGACACAGAGCCAATACAAGATGCGGGAAGCCCAAAAGCGACTGGCCATGGCATCACAAAACATAAAGAGTGCTGAAGAGAACCTGCGTTGCGCCAACCTGGGATTCAGGGAAGGCGTAATGGGCATCACGGAGGTAATGGAGGCGCAGACGGCGTGGCAGCTGGCCCAAAGCCAGAAGATTGACGCGGAAGTGGAAGTGAAGCTGAGTGAATTAAGCGGAGCGAAAGCGCTCGGTACCTTGAGATAAACACATAACCATAAAAGAACATGTCAGAGAAGAAACAACATAGCAACATCATCATGGCGGCCGTGGGTTTTGCCGTGGTGGTAGTGGCAGTGGGCATCATAGGCCTGCTGACTTTGGGCGGGGAAGAAGAAACCCTGCAGGGCGAGGTGGAAGTATCGGAATACCGGGTGTCCAGCAAGTTGCCTGGCAGGATAGTGGAACTCCGTGTCCAGGAGGGTGACTACGTGAAGGTAGGTGATACGCTCGCCATATTGGAAGTGCCAGAGGCTGAAGCCCAAAAGCGCGTATTGGAAGCCACGGGTGACGCGGCAGAAGCCATGAGCCAAATGACCGACGAGGGAGCGAGACAGGAGCAGATACGCAGTGCCTACGCCCTCTTGCAGCAAGCGCAAGCCGCCGAGGAAATAGCGCGCAAGACCTATAACCGCATGCAGAACCTTTTCGACGAAGGCGTGGTGAGCGGACAGAAACGTGACGAAGCATTGGCTTCTTACAAAGCCACCCAAGCTCAGGTGAAAGCGGCGCAAGGCCAGTATGACATGGCACGCAATGGAGCCAGGAGGCAAGAGAAACTCATGGCGGCCAAGAACGCACAGGCGGCCAAGAACGCCGTTGACGTGATGACTTCCATCCTGAAGGAGACCGTCCAGGTGGCACAAGTAGAGGGTGAAGTAAGTGAGGTCTACCCCATGGTGGGAGAACTTGTTGGGCTTGGTTCACCTATCATTAGCATCTCTGTGATGAAAGACCTTTGGGGCACGTTCAATATCCGTGAAGACAAATTGCAGGGGCTCGGTGTAGGCACCACGTTTACCGCCTATGTGCCCGCATTCGGAAAGGACATAGAGATGAAAGTCTACTATATGAAGGACAAGGGTTCCTATGCCGCCTGGAAGTCCACCAAGGCCACGGGTGATTATGACCGCAAGACATTCGAGGTAAGAGCTCGTCCTGTGACCAAGTTGGAGGGGCTGCGCCCAGGCATGTCCCTCATCATGAAAGAGCGTTAAGATGCTGCGCCGTGTCTACCATATCGCCCTGCGTGAATGCGCTATCCTGTGGAAAGACCCTATCTACGCTTTCTGCATGGTGGGCTTTCCGTTGCTCTCCGTCGTCTTTTTCACCTCATTGATGAGCGGTGGCGTGCCCGAAGACTTGCCTGTAGGCGTGGTAGACCAAGACCATACATCCGAAAGCAGACAGATAGCGATGGAGCTGGATGCGTGCCAAAGTGCCCGGATAGCCGCTTGGCCCGTCAACGTCACGGAGGCTCAAGATGCCATGAAGCGAGGAGAGATTTATGGCTATGTCTTGATACCGGAAGGAACCACCCGCGAGATTTACAATGGCAAACAGCCCCATCTGTCTTTTTACTACAGCAACCTATCGCTGGTGGCCGGTTCCATGGTTTACAAAGACTTGAAAACCGTGCTTACCTTGCGCAAAGCCAAGGTAGGCATTACGAAGCTGGCGGCCGTAGGCAAGACCGACGAGGAGATAGCCACCTCATTGCAGCCCATCGCCTTGGACATGCACATGGTGGGAAATCCCTACAGCAATTACAACTATTACCTCAGCACTACCATGGTGCCAGGTGTCATTTTGCTTTTGGTGTTCCTGGTCACGCCTTTCTCCATCGGCACGGAGTTGAAATTCGGCCGTTCACGAGAGTGGCTTTCCATGGCTGACAATAATATATATGTGGCCTTGCTTGGCAAGCTGTTGCCCCAAACTCTTGTATTTCTCGCCATCTTCCTCGCCTTTGAGTTCTATATATATGGAGTCTTGCGCTTTCCCCATCCTGGAGGAGCCGTCCCCATCTTGCTCTTAGGTCTCCTCTCTGTGTTGGCATGCCAAAGTTTCGGGGTATTCGCTTTTGGCCTGACCCCATCATTGCGCATGTCAATGAGCATCTGCTCGCTATGGGGCGTGATAAGCTTTTCCATCTGCGGAGCCACGTTCCCTGTCTCGTCCATGCATCCTTCCTTGCAATCCATAGCGGTGCTCTTTCCCTTGCGCCATTATTATATGGTATACCAAGAGACCATTTTCCATGGTTTCCCCCTACAATATGCCCTGCCGCATATTGTGGTGCTCATTCTTTTCCTGGCGTTGCCATTCCTGGTGGCGTGGAACATCAAGAAAGCCATGCTCATTTACAAGTATATTCCTTAACGGCTGAGTTAAAATGACGAAATCGCGTCTTTCAAATAAAATCATCCAGACCTTAGATGACACCTGTCATGTATGGCGCAGGGAACTCCGTCGCATGCTTCACGATGAGGGCGTGGTGATATTCGTCATCATCGTACCCCTACTCTACCCCTTGCTCTATTCCTGGATCTACACCAACGAGGTGGTGCGCGAGGTGCCCGTAGCTGTAGTGGACAACTCCCACAGCCAAAAGAGCCGCCAGTTCATCAGGGATATTGATGCCACGCCAGATGTCCGCATCGCCTACCATTGCGCGGACATGACGGAAGCGGAAGAATTGATTGCCCGACAAGAAGTGAAAGGCATCCTCTACTTCCCGCAAGACTTCAGCACAAAGATGCACCGAGGAGAGCAAGCACACGTGGGCGTTTACTGTGATATGAGCCTGATGCTCACCTACAAAGCCATCTACATGAGTGCCTTGGCTGTTTCCACCTCCATGAACACAGAACTGCAAGTTGCCCAAGCAGGCGGTGTTACTGCCCAAGATGATGAATTGGCCACAGAACCTATCCTCATAGATGAGGTGTCACTCTACAACACCACGGGTGGCTATGGCAACTTCTTGATACCAGCCGTGCTGATACTTATCATACAACAAACCCTCATGCTGGGCGTTGGCCTATCCGCGGGAACGGCAAGGGAACAACATGACAACAAGCTGCTCATCCCCTTCGACCAGCATTACAACGCCACGCTACCTATTGTCTTAGGCAAAGCCCTTTGTTATCTTATGCTCTATGCCGTGCTGGGTACATACCTCCTGCTCGTTGTGCCTCGCCTCTTTGGGTTCACGAGCCTGCTTTCCGCCGAGACGCTCTTTGGTTTCCTCTTGCCTTACGTTCTGGCGTGCGTTTTCTTCAGCATGTCATTGTCTTCATTGGTGCGCTATCGCGAGAGCGTATTCCTATTGGTAGTATTCACATCCGTGCCTTTCCTTTTCCTGTCTGGAGCGTCATGGCCCAAGGAATGCATTCCGCCATTCTGGGAATCCATCAGTTGCCTTTTCCCCTCCACCTTTGGCGTGAGAGGATTCTTGAGACTCAACGGCATGGGCGCTACTATACGAGACATCAGCATCGAATATTTCGCGCTATGGGGGCAAGCTGTATTCTATTTCATTCTTACTTTCTTTCAGTACCGCTACCAACTCAAGTTGGCTCGCAAGCCTTCCGACCCATAGTCCTCCATGGCATACACAAACAGCTTTCATACAGTATAGCTGTAAACCGTATTCTATAATGCTTCATGTTACCGGAAGTGTAGTATCCTTTCCAGTACCAGCTAAGTGGTACTGGAGTTTCAACTAGCTGGTACTGGAGTTTCAACTAGCTGGTACTGCAGTTTCAGTTAGCTGGCACTGGGAGGGTACTATAGCTTTGCGGAAAAGGTTGACTGCTTTAAGTCATATTCGCAGTATGGATTGACTCTTATTATTACTATTTACGCACAGGGTTAACCCTGTGGCCTTTTTTTCATGAAAAGGGTTTAGCTTTCCGTTTTCGAGGCAAGGATAAGCTTTTTATTTTCATCTTCCTCTCTATAGCGCGTTAAAAAAGCACTGGATGCCGCAAGAATATTGCCGCAAGACGGCAACACCATGTACCCCTCCAATTGTGGAGGCGCGGCACGCCACGTTTCCACACTTTGGATACGCGCAAAACGCGATCCGCCGAACTCACGACATTTTGAGAAAAGGAATCAGAAAAGGCGTGATTCTCTTCAAAAACTAAAAGGCATCACACGGACGGAAATGAAAAACCGCGGCGGGAATGACACATTGCGCATTTCCCGTCGCGGCTAGTTTGTAAGGTATTATATCGCTTGATTACTTCGTAAGAGCTTCTGCCTCAACAGTCTTTGGGTCTTGTGGACCATACAGACGATAGTAAACACGATACAAAGGATAAGCCCATTGAGACTGCTCGCGGTTGGGATCCAGCTGCTTGGCTTTCTCCAGGTAACCTTCAGCTTCCTTGAATACAGGCTCTATCTGCGCTTTTGCGGTAGCGGGTATCTCACCTGTGGTAGCACCCGCTTTTTCCTCGGCCTTCTGTGCCTTGTCAAAGAGGCATGCGCCAAGATAAGTCAGTATCTGCGCGTTATCGGGTTGTATCTCTATCGCTTTCTTGTAGTTAGGGATAGCGGTATCGATGTCGCCCTCAAACTGGGCGTTCTGTCCTCTTACTGCATACACCACGAAATTGTTGGGATCCTCTGCCAACTTCTCATCGAAGAGTTTGTTCAGCTCGTCCTTCATTTTCATGTTGGAATAGAGAGTTACCAACGTGCCGAAAATCATCTCGTTCTTGGTGTTCTTAGCATAAAGCTCTTTCACCTTGTTGGTGTAAGCCACAGAGTCCTCATGGTTCTTGAGGTTCGCGCCCATTACGGCCAACTTCACGTTCAAGCCTTGTTCTGCCGTTTCACCGCTTCCTTTCATGGCTACGTCTGCCATCTCATTGGCCACGTCGTAGTTCTTGAGCTGGAATGCGACAACCGCACCTACGCGGGCTACATCATAATAGAACTCATCGGGCTTCTTCTCCACGCTGTTGAAGAGCGGAGCGTCATAAGAAACCACATAGGCCTTATAGAAGTCCAAAGCCACCTCATTCTTGCCAGCTGTACGGAAATACTCACCGCCCTGTATCAAGTTGACACGGTTGCTATAAAGGCGATTGGCGTTGGATTTCTCATACTTGGGCTTTACCTTACCCTTCTCGTTGGGCATTTGGTCATAGTTGTTGCACTCCAGGGCGGCCTGCATGGCATTGTAGTAAGACTGATACATCTTCAAGGTATCAAAGGGAGTGTTCCCTTCCTGTCCCATTTGCTTCATGGTAGCGTTTTGCAAAGCCACCTGCGATTCCTTGTTGAAGTCGTCCATAGAAAGGTCTACGAGGTGGTTATAAGCCTCTGCCTTCTCTTCGGGACCTGCCAACTGCTCAAGATTCTGTTTCAGCAAGGCCTCTGCCTCAGCGTAGGTCTTGGCACCCAAGATAGCCTTCAAAGCAGGGCTGTCAGCTGCGAATGCCGTAGAGGTACCTAGTACCATCAATGCGGCTACGATTAATTTTCTCATCGTGTTGGATTTTTAAGTTATAAATTCATGAATAGTTTACTCGAAATCTATGCCTGCCGTTGTCTCTTCCACGTCATCCGCTTCCGGCGATTCGGCAATTGTCCCGTTATGGGCAGTCTCTCCCTCTATGGCTTCTGACTTCTTGGCCCACTGGGCACGGCTTTCTTCTTCTACCATAGCCTCTAGCTCGCTGCTCATCACCTTGCACACGCTGGCGATAACATCGTTCTTTTTGGCCAGGTTGATAAGCCGCACGCCTTGGGTAGCACGTCCCATCACACGGCATTCCGCCACGGCAAGGCGTATCACGATGCCGCTCTCATTGATAATCATCAAGTCGTTTTTGTCGGTCACGTTCTTGATGGCCACCAGTCTGCCGGTTTTCTCGGTGATATTGAGCGTCTTCACGCCCTTGGTACCACGATTGGTTACGCGGTAGTCTACCACTTGCGAGCGCTTACCATAACCTTTCTCGCTGACAACCATCACCGTCTCCGACTCTGCGTCGTTGACTGTAATCATACCCACCACGGCATCGTCACCATCGTCAAGCTTCATGCCTCGTACGCCAGTCGCCGTTCTTCCCATGGGTCTGATGGTATCCTCGTGGAAACGCACTGCCCTGCCATTGCGGTTAGCCATAATCAGCTCGTTCTTGCCATTGGTGAGACGAACGTCTACCACCTCGTCACCCTCAGCGATATTGATAGCTATCACGCCATTTGCCCTTGGGCGGGAGTAAGCCTCTAAGCAGGTTTTCTTCACGGTGCCATTCTTGGTGGCGAAAATCACGTAGTGGTTATTGATAAACTCCGAGTCGGTCAATCCGCGCAGACGCAAGAACGCGTTCACCTGGTCATCGCTCTCTATGTTAAGCAAGTTCTGTATAGCCCTGCCTTTAGAGTTGCGGTCTCCCTCTGGTATCTCATAGCACTTCAACCAATAACACCTTCCCTTCTTAGTGAAGAAAAGCATCGTTTGGTGCATTGTCGCGGGATATATGAACTCGGTAAAATCTTTGTCGCGAGTACGAGCACCCTTGGAGCCAACGCCTCCTCTAGCTTGCTCGCGGAATTCGCTCAATGGCGTGCGCTTGATATAGCCTAAGTGGGAAACAGTGATGACAACGGGGTCGTTGGGGTAGAAATCCTCGGGATTGAACTCATGGTCATCGGGGCGTATGCGTGTACGACGTGCGTCACCATACTTTTCCTTCACTTCCAGCAGTTCATCCTTCATCACCTTTTTGCAAAGTTCTGGGTCGGTCAATATCTGCTTATAGTAAGCAACCATGCGCTCCAGTTCCTCATACTCAGCGTGCAACTGATCCATTCGCAAGCCCGTGAGCTGACTCAGTCGCATGTCAACGATGGCCTTGCTTTGCAACTCGTCCAACTGGAAGCGTTGCTCCAAAGCCCTCTGCGCTTCAGCGGGAGTCTTGCTTGCCCTTATCAAGTGTACCACTTCATCAATGTTGTCGCAGGCAATAATCAGTCCCTCAAGGATGTGCGCGCGCTCCTCGGCTTTTTTCAACTCGAACTTGGTGCGGCGTATGGTCACCTCATGCCTATGCTCCACGAAATACTTTACGCAATCTTTCAAAGTGAGCAGGCGGGGGCGACCCTTTACCAGCGCGATGCAGTTTACGGAGAAGGAGCTTTGCAAAGCTGTCATCTTGAAGAGTTTGTTGAGCACCACATTGGCATTGGCGTCTCTCTTCACGTCTATCACGATACGCATGCCTTGGCGGCCAGACTCATCGTTGGCGTTCGAAATACCATCCAACTTGCCTTCCTTTACCAATTCCGCGATATACTCTATGAGCTGTTGCTTATTCACGCCATAAGGTATCTCGGTGATGACGATCTTGTCATGCGTTTCGTCACTTTCTATCTCTGCGGTGGCGCGTATCACGATACGGCCGCGTCCTGTTTCGTAGGCTTCCTTCACGCCCTGTATGCCGTAGATGGTGGCTCCCGTTGGGAAATCAGGCGCGGGAATGTATTTCATGAGTCCTTCTACGTCAATATCAGGATTGTCTATATAGGCACAGCATCCATCAATTACCTCTCCCAGATTGTGCGTGGGGATATTGGTGGCCATACCCACGGCAATACCATTACCGCCATTCACAAGCAAGTTAGGTATTTTAGTGGGCATCACGGTAGGCTCTACCAAGGTGTCATCGAAGTTGCTGGTCATGTCTACGGTTTCCTTGTCCAGGTCATCCATCACGTGCTCGCCCATCTTGGCCAATCTACACTCAGTGTATCGCATGGCCGCTGGGGAGTCTCCGTCTATAGAACCGAAGTTACCCTGCCCGTCTATCAATTTATAACGCATGTTCCACTCTTGTCCCATGCGCACCAGCGCTCCATATACGGAGGAATCTCCGTGAGGGTGATATTTACCCAACACCTCTCCTACTACACGGGCGCACTTTTTGTATGGCTTGTCACTGGTATTGCCAATTCCAAGCATTCCGTAGAGTATACGTCTATGAACAGGCTTGAATCCGTCTCTCACGTCAGGGAGCGCACGAGCCACGATAACCGACATGGAATAGTCGATATAGGATGACTTCATTTCCTCCTCGATGTTGATCTTTACAATCCTGTCATGATCAAAAGTCTGGTTTTCGTCCATTTTCTAGTATTAAGTTCAGTACATTTATAGCGAAATAAGGGCCAATGGCACGCCGTGAGGCGATTGTCCCTGTATATTATCACGACAAAAGTACAACATATTTTTGACATATAAAAGCAATAGAGCGAAAATTTAGCCCCTCTAGGCGAATTTTCCGTGTTTGCCGCGGAGTTGTCGCCAAGTCTGTCAGCGGTTCAGTCATTAAATAATCATAAAGTTGGCATGGCTTTTGCTTAACTCAACAAAAGTATGTAAATTCGCGAATAAGAAACATGAGAATGAAAAGAAAAGAGATAATGACTACACCATTCACACCGCAAGTCACACAGATCATAGCTTTCAGCCGTGAGGAGGCGCAAAGGCTGGAATCTCCCGTGATTACCCCCGCGCACCTGCTATTGGGGATGCTGCGCAACCGCACCTCGCTCTTGAACGAGGTGTTTCGGGTGTTTGAGGTTAACCCCGCCTTGATGAAGTTGGCTTTGGAAGCCAGTGTGAGGAAGCTAGGCATAGTGGGCAATAGCCAAGAAGACGAAATGCAACTGGCTCCTGAGACTTCGCTCGTATTGAAGCAGGCGGTATTGGAGGCCCGCGGACTGGGCGAGAACCGCGCGAGCGATATTCATCTGTTGTTGGCCGTATTGCACAACGAGAACCGTGAGGAATGCCAAGTGCTGAAAGACTACAAGCTGACATACGCGGAGGTGATGGACTTCCTGATGCGTCAAGGCAAGGAAGAGATAAGAGACGGACTTTCACTGTCTAGTGAGGATGATGTTGACGACTTCGAGGAGTATACGGGAAATGGCAACCGCAACAGAAACAACGCTCCCTATACCACGCACAAACAGGGCGATAAGCCCAAAACTCCTATATTGGACAAGTTCTCCACCGACCTGACGCAGGCCGCGAGGGACGGTGAACTGGATCCCGTTGTCGGCAGGGAGAAAGAAATCAATCGTGTCTCCGAGATACTTTGCCGGCGCAAGAAGAACAATCCCATCTTGCTGGGCGAGCCAGGCGTAGGCAAGAGCGCTATCGTGGAAGGATTGGCGCAACGCATCGTCAACCGCCATACTTCGCCCATTCTTTTCGACAAACGGTTGGTTAGCCTCGACATGACGGCCATAGTGGCTGGCACAAAATATCGTGGGCAGTTTGAGGAACGCCTGAAAGCCTTGATGAATGAACTGGAAGAGAATCCAGACATCATCGTGTTTATAGACGAGATACATACCATCATCGGCGCGGGCAGCAACCCTGGCAGCATGGATGCCGCCAACATCCTGAAGCCCGCCCTCTCCAGAGGAAAGATACAATGTATCGGAGCCACGACCTATAAGGAATATAACAACACCATAGAGAAAGACGGGGCGCTGGAGCGCAGGTTCCAAAAGGTCTCCATCAACGAGACAACGCCCGAGGAAACACTGGAAATATTGTTCAATATACGTGACCGCTATGAGCGCCACCATTCTGTCTCCTATACTGACGAGGCATTGGAGATGTGCGTCAAGTTGGCCAATCGATATATCAATGGCCGCTATTTCCCCGACAAGGCCATAGACGTGATGGACGAGGTGGGTGCCCACGTGCATCTCACACACGCCGAAGTGCCACAGGAAATTACCGAAAAGGAAAGTCTCCTGGAGGAGTTGAAGCACAAAAAGACCTTGGCCGTGCAGGAACAGAAATACGAATTGGCCGCGGGTTTCCGTGACGAACAAGTGAACGTGGAGCATCAACTTGTAGAGTTGCAAGAAGCCTGGAAGCAGGGAGATATCCAGGTACGTACAACGGTAGAGGCTTCCGAGGTGGCCGCGGTCGTGTCTAGCATGACAGGGGTGCCTGTGCAACGCATGGTGGAAGCCGAGACTGCCCGCCTCAAGAATCTTGGGGCGAAGTTGCGCGAATCTGTCATAGCACAGGACAATGCCATCGATAAGTTGGTAAAAGCCATCCAGCGCAACCGAGTGGGATTGCGCGACCCCAACCATCCTATTGGCGTATTCATGTTCTTGGGTCCCACGGGCGTGGGAAAAACCTATCTTTCCAAAAAACTGGCGGAAGAAATGTTCGGCTCCGCTGATGCCTTGATACGGATAGACATGAGCGAGTACGCCGAGAGCTTCAACACTTCCCGCCTGGTTGGAGCACCTCCAGGATACGTTGGCTATGACGAAGGAGGACAGCTCACAGAGAAAGTGCGCCGCAATCCCTACTCCATTGTCTTGCTGGACGAGATAGAAAAGGCGCATGGCAATGTCTTTAACATGCTCTTGCAGGTTCTCGACGAGGGAAGACTCACCGACGGCAATGGCCGACTGGTGGATTTCCGCAACACGATTATTATCATGACCTCTAACGCGGGCACTCGCCAGCTGAAGGATTTCGGGCGTGGCGTAGGTTTCCAGGCAGGTGGTTTAACGGGTATCTCCGCCAACGAGAAAGACAAGGAGTATGCCCGCTCCATCGTGCAGAAGAGTTTGCAAAAGCAGTTTGCGCCCGAATTCCTCAACAGGCTTGACGAGATTATCACCTTCGACCAGTTGGACTTGCAGGCCATCAAGCAAATCGTGGACATAGAGTTGAAAGGACTTGTCTCCCGAATAGAGGGACTGGGCTATCACCTGCAAGTGACCGAGGAGGCCAAGGAGTTCGTGGCCAATAAGGGATATGACGTGCAATATGGCGCCCGCCCACTGAAGCGAGCCATCCAAAACCATATAGAAGATGGCGTATGCGAAATGTTGCTCGATGGAACACTGCTGCCGAATGACACCATCATAGTGGAAAAAGCGGACGACACTCAACTCCGCTTGCGCAAAGCATAAGCATATCGCCCATATATATATAATGTGTCGCCTGCCGAAAAGCCTTGACAAGACTTAGCGGCAGGCGATTTTTCGTTAAAATAGCTTAACGCCACCAATTCTCTCCGTCTCTGTTTGCTCTATTCAGATTATTTTATTTACCTTTGCACTCGCATTTGCCGATATGGCTCAGTTGGTAGAGCAACGCATTCGTAATGCGTGGGTCCCGGGTTCGAGTCCCGGTATCGGCTCCATTTTCTTATGCAAATATACATCGCGGCAATAGCTCAGTTGGTAGAGCACTAGCTTCCCAAGCTGGGGGTCACGGGTTCGAGTCCCGCTTGCCGCTCTTATTCACCCCCACAAATATTTCCCCGCTTTTGAAAATAAGTTATTTTGCATGGCAATTTAACTTGTTTTCCTCATCAATTCAACTTATTTTGCCCACGAAAATAACTTGTTTTGCTCATGGAAACAAATTGTTTTCGTTTCCCGCCTCAGAGAGATGGTTTCAATAGAAAATGGCGAACGTAATAAAGAATAACGGAAAAACAATAGTGTTTCGCTTATGTCAAGGAACTTATGGGAATTTTACAAGACACCCAAAAGGTGTTTTCAGACAGATAAGCCCCCAAGGAAGGCTGGCTAGCCATTGTGCTTCCGCTTACTCATCCTCGAAGGGAAACAAGGGAAGCGTATGGTCTTCCATGGCAGCTAAAGGCTCAGGGGGCGCGGAGGTGTCTTGGAAATGGAAGGAAAGTTGCGCCGTACGCACCGCGCAACGGTCTAATCGGTATTTGCCCCATCCTATCTTTTGTATGAAAGGATGCTTTACGAGAAAAGCGTTGCGATAAAGATATTGCCCCACGTATTGGTGAACACGCTCGTAATCAGCCGGGGCGAACATCGAATTACAAGCATTAAAAACATGGCGAGAGATTTTGTCCACTTTCAGGCCCTTGTCTCCCGCCTCTGTCAATACGCGTATGATTTCGTAATCGTAGTCCATAAAAAAAGCCGCAACAGCCTTTTCGGCTAGTCACGGCTCTTCGCGATAATGGGTCACGCGAGCGAAACCTTGTTGTCCTCGCTCTTGATCTTGCCCTCCTTGAAGAGCCATCCAATACCCAGCACAGCCTCCTCGGTAGTGATCTTGGCTGCCTTGGCAATCTCTGCCAATGTAAGGGCCTTTTCTGCTGCGGCCAATGCCTGATAAACATCACCAGCCTTGAAACCAGCGTTCTCTGCGTTGAGGACAGTAGCTGCCTTCTTGCAAGCGGTCCTGGTAGTCTTTGCTGCTGCGGGCTTAGCGGCCGCGGTCTTTGTAGTTGCTTTCTTTTCTGCCATAATGAATTAATAAGTCGATTAAATTACTTGACGAATGTCATGTGTTCTGAAATCGATGCAAAAATAAGCCTTTTATCTGAATAAACAAATATTTTATGTAAAAAATAGAATATAATTTGAAGAAAATGCCGCAAGGATTGACTTAAATCAATTCTCGCGGCATTTTCACATATTTTATAGCGGCTATTTGGGCAAGTCCACCTTGAGGTGCAACTCATCCAACTGCTTTTGGTCGATGGTGGAGGGAGCGTCCAGCATCACGTCATGTCCGGAATTGTTCTTGGGGAAGGCGATGCAATCGCGTATGGAGTCAAGCCCGGCCATGATGCTGACAAAGCGATCCAGGCCGAAAGCCAAGCCGGCATGGGGAGGCGCGCCATACTTGAAAGCGTTGATGAGGAAGCCAAACTGCGCCATGGCTCTTTCGGGGGTGAAGCCCAAGATGCCGAACATCTTTTCTTGCAACTTGCTATCGTGGATACGCAGGCTTCCGCCGCCCACCTCGATGCCGTTGCACACGAAGTCGTAAGCCTTTGCCCTCACTTGCTCGGGATGTTCCTCCAGCAAGGGGATGTCGTCAGGGTTGGGCATGGTGAAAGGATGATGGGTTGCCATGAGGCGTTGCTCCTCGTCGCTCCACTCAAAGAGAGGGAAGTCAATAATCCATAGACACTCGAATTTGTTTTTGTCTTTCAATCCCAAGCGGTCACCCATCTCCAGCCTTAAGGAACAGAGCTGCGTGCGGGTCTTGTTGGCGTTATCGCCACTGACTATCAACACCAAGTCGCCATCGTTAGCCCCCATCGCCTGCTTGACGGCGGCAAGGTCTTCCTCTGAATAGAACTTGTCTATGGAGCTCTTTACGGTGCCGTCGGCGTTGTACTTGATGTATACCAATCCCTTGGCTCCTATTTGCGGCCGCTTTACGAAGTCGGTCAGCTCGTTAAGTTGTTTGCGGCTATAGTCAGCGCAACCAGGCACGCAAATGCCGCCGATATAGTTGGCCTCGTCAAAGACGGAGAAAGTGCCTTTGCCCTTGAACACCTCTTTCAGTTCCACGAACTCCATGCCGAAACGCAAGTCGGGCTTGTCGCTGCCATAGCGGCGCATGGCCTCTTCCCAAGTCATCTGGCGCAGGGGCTTGGGCAAGTCCACACCCCTAATCTCCTTGAACAGATGGCGAGCCATGTCCTCAAAGAGCTCGATGACATCCTCCTGGTCCACGAAGCTCATCTCGCAGTCTATTTGGGTGAACTCGGGCTGGCGGTCAGCACGCAAGTCCTCGTCTCGGAAACACTTGGCTATCTGGAAATAACGGTCGAAGCCCGACACCATGAGTAATTGCTTCAGTGTCTGCGGGCTTTGGGGAAGCGCGTAAAACTCACCTGGATTCATGCGTGAGGGCACCACGAAATCCCGGGCTCCCTCTGGCGTACTGCCTATCAGGATAGGTGTCTCCACCTCGATGAAGTCCCTTGCGTCGAGGAAATTGCGTATCAAAATGGTCATGCGGTGACGCAACTCAAGGTTCTTTCTCACGGCGGCGCGGCGCAAGTCCAAGTAACGATACTTCATGCGGATATCGTCGCCGCCGTCGGTGTTGTCCTCTATGGTGAAGGGAGGCGTGGCGCTAGGCGATAACACGCTAAGGCTCTTGGCCAATATCTCGATGTCGCCCGTGGGTATCTTGGCGTTCTTGCTCTCACGCTCGCTCACGGTACCTGTCACTTGCACGCAATATTCACGGCCCAGCTTATTGGCCTCTTCACAAAGGGCGGCATCCACCGCCTCGTTGAACACCAATTGGGTAATGCCATAACGGTCTCGCAGGTCTACAAAGGTCATGCCGCCCATCTTGCGGGTACGCTGCACCCATCCCGCGAGCGTTACTTCACGGCCCGCATCAGAGAGCCTAAGCTCTCCGCACGTATTTGTTCTATACATATAAATAATGTGTCTTTAAATTTTTCAATCTGCAAATGTACAACAAACGACCCACATGACAAAATAAAAAAGCGGAAATAGATTAAAAAAAGAAAAAATATATTGCAGGGTTAAACTATAATGGTTACTTTCGCGTCAAGTTAATGTAAAATGATTCAAACAAGACTAAACATACCTAACATGATGAAAAAGATGTTCTTAACGCTCGCCATGATAGTAGGCATAACCACCGCGGCCATGGCGCAGGCAGAAATCAAGTTTGACAAATTAACCTACGATTTCGGTGATTTCAGCGAGAATGACCCTGTTCAGACAGCCAAGTTCACCTTCACCAACGTGGGCGACAAACCCCTTATCATCAACCAAGCCATCGCCAGTTGCGGTTGCACCGTGCCCAAGTACTCCAAGGAACCTATCGCCCCAGGCGCGAAAGGCGAGCTGATAGTCACCTACTCTGGCAAGGGACGTTTTCCCGGCCATTTCAAGAAGGGCATCACCGTGCGCACCAACGGCAAGGCTGAGCTGACCCGCCTCTACATCGAGGGTAACATGAAGGCCAAATGATATTCTATTTCTCGGCTACGGGAAACACGAGATGGGCTGCCTTGAGGCTTTCCCAAGCCTTGCAAGAGCAGCTCTTCTTTGTGCCCGAACAGATGGAGCACCCCCAGGAATACCACTTGAAGCCCGGTGAGAGGCTGGGCTTCGTCTTCCCCGTACATGGTTGGCGGGTACCCGCTTTCATGCGGGAGTTTATCTCGCAGGTGGTCATCCACGCCCCCGCCACGCCCTATGCCTACTGCCTCTGCACGGCGGGCGATAGCGTGGGCGATACGCTCAGCTACCTGCGCCAATCCATCCAGCGCAACGACTCGCTGCGGTCTCTAGGCGTGGAAGACGTGGCCTCGGCCTGGTCGCTCATCATGCCTGAGTCCTACGTGGGCCTGCCTTTCATGGACGTGGACAAACCCGAGCGGGAACGGGAGAAGAAGCAACGGGCAGCCGAGCGACTGACGGGCATCGTGGAGAGCATCATGGAAAGGCGCGAGGGCATAGTGGACGTGACTCGGGGGCCATTGCCGTGGATGATGTCCCACGTGGTGGGAGGCTTCTTCGAGCGTTTCCTCATCACCGACAAGCCTTTCCACGTGGTGAGCGACCGCTGCGTGCGTTGCGGTATCTGCGCCAACGCCTGCCCCATGCACGTCATCGAGGGCGGCCACGGCAGCGAGCCCCGATGGAAGCACGACGGCCGTTGCCTCACTTGCTTTAACTGCTACCACCACTGCCCCCACCACGCCATAGAGTTTGGCCGCCGCACCCGCCACAAAGGACAGTATTATTTCAAGTAGCGGGAGGGCAGCCCGCTACCATTCCCTTGACAAGGAACCAGGCTGCCCGCTTATTTATTTCCAGCTGCCTCCAAGCGGTTGATATCGCCGCTTGGACTTGTCGTAAAACCTACTGACTGAAAGCCAGCGTCGGGAACAGAGTAATTGGATATTGTGTACCTGGCACTTGGGCGCAAACGAAAGTCTTCATTCGCTATCACACGATGGCTGTAAGTGATGGTGTAAGCGTCATCAATTCCATTCAGGTTTATGGATGACGCACCAGCATGTCCAGCTTTCAGAGAAATGTGATACAGAAACTCGGAAGAGTCATCCTCTAAAACCAAGCTCTTGAGCGTGTGCCCACTTGGAGAATACACCGACGAGCTTTCCACGTCGATGCCGATTTCATTGTCCCCGCATGAAACGCAAGCCAATGAAAGCAAGAAGCATAATAGCGCAAAGAGATTTTTCTTCATAGACATTTTATTTTGGCACAAAGATAGCGCAAAGCAAAGACATAGCCAAGCAAACAGCTCTTTTTTCCGCCAACATGAAGAGGCGGGAAAGCGCAATACGCCCCGGCCAGCCGAAGTGTCTCTCGCCTGCCCATGGAGCGTACCCCCGAGGAACGAATTATATGCGGGAAAAAACGAAACTAGTCTCGAAGCCCATTGAAACTAGTTTCGTTGGCCGTCGAGACTAGTTTCATCGACCATCGAGACTAATGCCGTTTTCCAAGCCACATACGCGGCCCTGCCCTCCACCCGGGCTTGAGGCGATGGATGCGGTGGCTACGTCTCGTCACCCCTCTTGGTAGATGAGCCATCATCTAAGAAGAGGAAGGGAATCATGTTAGATGATTGTAGGAATCATCTTAGACTATTCCATGAATCATCCTAGATGATTCTAGAGGTGTGTGGCGCCTACCTCCACTCTCCTCTTGGCAGACCCGCGGCCTCGGCCTGGCAAAAACGCCGTTCCCCCGCGGGCCAGGCGATAAACTCCTGCTTAGCCTGCGGGGGAATGGCGTGTATATATAGGAGCGCAACGCTGGCGAGCTTACTCCTTCATCCGTTTGTAAAGATGGCGCATGGCACTATAGGGTATGCCCATGCGCTCCAGTTCCTTCAAGTCTTGACGAGCATCTTCATAGCGACCCAACGTGATGCGCAGGTCGGCGCGATTGAGCCAGTAGTCGGTATTCTCAGGGGCTAGGCGGATGGCCTCGGTGAAGTCCATCTCGGCCAGCTCCAGCATACCTCGCTCTTTCTCTATGCCCGCCCGGGCGGCGTAGGCTTCCGCCTTGTCGGGGAATTGCTGCACCAGTCGGTTGATGCCGTCATAGGCCTCGGTATAGTGGCGGTCTTTCTGGTTGAGCAGTGCCAGCCCCAACTGCGCCTCGAAGTTGCCAGGCACCAGGGTGAGCAGGTTGGTGTAGTCCTGGCGGGCGAAGTTGTAGCGGTGGAGCTGTTCGTTGACATAAGCCCTGTAGAAAAGCCCAGCGATGTTCTGGTTGTCCAGGAAGAGCACCTTGTCCAGATCGTCCTTGGCGTAGTCCCACTGCTTGAGCTGGATGTTCCAAGCCGCCTTCTTCAGCCGCAGGTCTATGCTGTCGGGGTGGTAGGCCAGCGTCTCGGTAGCCTGGGCAAGAGAGTCTCTCAAGGCCTGTCGTGACAACTCCTCAGTGTTGGTCTGCGCCATGGCAGTAGCGCTGAGAGACAAAGCCATGGAAAGCACCAGCGTTCTCCGTCTCATCAACGCTTCTCAATCCAGTCCACAATCCAAGCGCCCACCTCGGTGGTGCCATAATGCTCGCCCCCGGGCACCTGTATTTCGGGTGTCCTGACGTTGGCGTCCAGGCTGGCGTTCACCGCGTTGCGTATCAACTGGCCCTCCGCCTTCAGCCCGAAGTGCTCCAGCAGCATGGCGGCGGAGAGTATCTGCGCCACGGGGTTGGCCAAGTTCTTGCCGGCGGCTTGTGGCCATGAGCCATGCACGGGCTCGAAGAGGGGCGTATGCTCACCCAAGCTGGCAGAGGGTTGCAAGCCCATGGAGCCTGTGATGCAAGAGGTCTCATCGGTGAGGATGTCTCCAAACGTGTTCTCGGTCACTACCACGTCGAAGAAGGTAGGCTCCGTGAGCACGCGCATCGAGGCGTTGTCTATGAACATGTAGTCGGTCTTCACCTCGGGATACAGCGGTTCCATCTCCTTGGCTATCTGTCTCCACAGGCGGGAACTTGCCAGTACGTTGGCCTTGTCCACCACGGTGAGGTGCTTGCGGCGGCGCATGGCGAAGTCGAAGGCCACCTTCAGTATGCGCTCTATCTCCGGGCGGGTGTAGATGTCGGTGTCATAGGCCTTGTCGTTGTCTTGGTACTTCTCGCCGAAGTACATGCCTCCCGTCAATTCGCGGATGACCACGAAGTCCGCGCCGCGCAGGATGTCCTCCTTCAAGGGACTCATGTGGAGCAGGCAGTCGAAGGTGGCCACAGGGCGCACGTTGGCGAAGAGACCCAACCTCTTCCTCATGGCCAGCAGGCCCTGCTCCGGGCGCACTTTGGCGGTAGGGTCGTTGTCAAAGCGGAGATCGCCCACGGCGGCGAAGAGCACGGCGTCTGCCTGCATGCAGGCCTGGTAGGTATCCTCGGGGAAAGGATCTCCCACCTCGTCTATGGCGTGGGCACCGCAAATGGCCTCCTGGTAGTTGAACTCATGTCCGAACTTGCGGGCAATAGCGTCAAGCACGGCCACGCCTTGCTTCATGATTTCTGGCCCGATGCCATCACCGGGCAGTACAGCGATATTCAGTTTCATGTCTAATATAATTTAATGTATAGGTTTTACTTGTTTTGCTCATCCTTCTCATAGGTGTTGAGCATCTTGAGCGTAGCCTTTATGGCCGCCTCCGTTTGGTCAGCGTCCAGTCCATGGGTGCGCCATAGCCTATCCCCCTGGGTCCAGGTGATGACCGTCTGCACCAAGGCATCGGTACGCCCGCCTGGAGGAATGGTGACTTGGTAGTTGTCCAGGCGGGGGAAGTCGCGGTTCAGATGTTCACGATATATCTTGCGCAAGGCCTTGACGAAAGCGTCATACTGTCCGTCTCCCGTGGAGTCGGCTTCATATTCCACGTCGTCTATCCTCACTTTCACCGAGGCGATGGGTTTCAGTCCATAAGAGGTGCTTACCATATAGCTCACAAGCTTCACCTTGTCGTCTGGCACGTCGTGCTTCAACACGTCATTAACTATATAGGGCAAGTCGTCTTGCGTCACCAACTCCTTACGGTCACCCAACTCGGTCACTCGCTTGGTTACCGCCCGTGTCTGCTCAGGCGTAAGCTCCAATCCCAAATCCTCCAGGTTTTTCACGATGTTGGCCTTGCCTGAGTTCTTGCCCAAGGCATAGTTGCGATGGCGGCCAAAGCGTTCGGGCACCAAGTCGTTACAATAGAGGTTGTCTTTATTGTCGCCATCGGCATGCACACCAGCCACTTGGGTGAAAACATGCGCTCCCACCACGGGAGTGTTCGGAGCGACCGCTATCCCGCTATGTCCCTCTACCAAACGACTTACGGGATTAAGGGCTTCTTCGTGGATGTGGGTCTTGGCATGGAACATGTCTTTCAAGATTACCTGCACGGAAGCCAACGGGGCATTGCCACATCTCTCACCAAGTCCGTTGACTGTGACGTGGAGTCCATTGGCGCCACAAAGCACGGCCGCCAGCGAATTGCTCACCGCCAAGTCATAATCGTTGTGGGCATGGAAATCGAAGTGCAAATCGGGATAACGCTTACGCATCTTCCTCATATACTCCACACACTGCAGGGGATTGAGTATGCCCAACGTATCGGGAAGCAAGAAGCGACGGATGCCAGAGTCGCGTAAAGCGTCCACCACCTGGTAGACATACTCCGGGGAGTCTTTCATGCCGCTCGACCAGTCCTCCAAATAGAGATTGACAGTCATGCCATTCGCGAGAGCATAGGCCACCTCCTCGGAAATATCGGCAACATGTTCACTGGGAGTCTTGCGCAACTGCTGCTCGCAATGCTTCAATGACCCCTTTGCCAAGAGATTCACCACCTTTCCCCCACACTCTCTTATCCAATCTATGGAGCGGTGCTGGTCTACGAAGCCCAACACCTCTACCCTTTCAAGCATACCGTGACGTGAAGCGTAACGGCAAATCATCTTCACCGCCTCTTTCTCACCTTCCGACACTCTGGCCGAAGATACCTCCACGCGGTCCACGTTTACCTCCGAGAGCAGCATGCTGGCTATCATCAGCTTCTCGTGGGGCAAAAAGGAAACACCGCTGGTCTGCTCACCATCACGCAGCGTGGAGTCCATAATCTCCACCAGTGGTTTCAAAGCGGTCTTGGTCTCTTCGCTAATACCTTTCTGATTACCCATTCTTTCGCCCTTACTTGTTGGCGGCCTCCCATGCCGCTACCTTATCCCGGTTTTCCACCAAAAAGTCCACATCGTCCAAGCCGTTCTCCAGGCAATGCTTCTTGTATCCGTTAATTTCGAAACGCTCGCTGCGCCCCGTGGCCAGATTAGTCACCGTCTGGTTGGGCAAGTCTACCCTCACTTGCGTCTGATGGTCTTTCTCGATGCTGGCGAAAAGCTCTTGGAGGAAATCCTCGCTTACCACTACAGGCAACACGAAGTTGTTCAATTCATTGTTCTTGTGGATATCTGCAAAGAAAGAACTGATTACCACACGGAAACCATAACCCGCTATGGCCCAGGCGGCATGCTCTCGACTGGAGCCAGAACCGAAGTTCTTGCCCGCCACAAGTATCACCCCACCATACGAGGGGTCGTTGAGCACAAAGTCCTTGATAGGGTTTCCCTGCTTATCGTAACGCCAGTCACGGAACAAATTGGCACCGAAACCTTCCTTGTCAGTAGCCTTCAGGAAACGGGCGGGTATGATTTGGTCTGTGTCCACGTTCTCCAAAGGAAGAGGGACACAGGTAGAGGTGATTACGTCAAATTTCTGTTTCATGATTTTCTGTATTAGCGTTGTCATTAATCCATCAACTCCCTTGGGTCCGTGATTTTACCTGTCACGGCCGCAGCGGCCGCCATCAATGGCGATGCCAGTATCGTGCGGCTGCCAGGGCCTTGTCTACCCTCAAAGTTTCGGTTACTGGTGCTCACGGCATACTTGCCCGCTGGCACCTTGTCATCATTCATGGCCAAACAGGCAGAGCAACCGGGCTGGCGGATGGCGAAGCCTGCCTCCTCGAGAATCTTGTCAAGACCCTCTTCCCTTATTTGCTTGTCTACCAACCATGAGCCTGGCACCAGCCAAGCAGTTACGCTTTCCGCCTTTTTTCTGCCTTTGGCAACAGAGGCAAAAGCACGGAAATCTTCTATACGCCCATTGGTGCATGCGCCAAGGAACACATAGTCAATGGGATGACCCAAGAGTCGCTGTCCTGGCTGGAAACCCATGTAATCCAAGCTTTTACGGAAAGAAGCCTGTCCTGCCTCGTCTATCATTTCCATCGTAGGAATGCTTTCGGTAATGCCAATACCCATACCTGGATTGGTGCCATAAGTGATGCGAGGCTCTATGTCCGCCGCATCGAAAGTCAACTCCTTGTCAAAAACGGCATCATCCCCGCTGCGCAAGGTTTTCCAGTAGGCCACGGCCTTCTCCCATTCCTCCCCCTTGGGAGCATACTCACGTCCCTTGATATACGCAAAGGTGGTCTCGTCGGGTGCCACGAATCCGCCTCTCGCTCCCATTTCAATGCTCAAATTGCAGAGCGTGAGACGACCTTCCATACTCATGTCACGTACCACTTGCCCCGCATACTCCACGAAATAACCCGTGGCACCGCTTGTGGTCAGCTGGCTCATCAGGTAGAGGGCCACGTCCTTGGCCGTCACACCTTTTCCCAACTTGCCCTCTATGCTAATGCGCATGCTCTTGGGCTTCTGCTGCAAAATGCATTGTGAGGCCATAACCATCTCCACTTCCGATGTACCTATACCAAAAGCGACTGCCCCCATAGCACCATGGGTAGAAGTATGGGAGTCTCCACAGACAATAGTCATACCTGGAAGAGAAAGCCCCTTCTCTGGACCAACCACGTGGATAATGCCATTATCCTTAGTGTTCATGGCGAAATGCGTGATCCCGAAGTCCGCGGCATTCTTGCTGAGGGTGTCCACCTGTTTCTTGCTCACGGGGTCCTCTATGGGTTTATCTTGGTCATGAGTGGGTGTATTGTGGTCGGGCATGCAGAATATCTGCCCTGGACGGAAACACTTCAACCCTCTCGCTCTCATGCCAGCAAAGGCCTGCGGAGACGTCACCTCATGACAATAGAGGCGGTCTATGTAAAGTTGGGTGGGGCCATCTGGCACAATCTGCACTACGTGCTTATCCCAAATCTTGTCAAATAAAGTATTCATGGGTTACCTCTTATATATTATTATAATGTATATCGTTATTTCTTGAACTTGTTGATGCAGTCGATATAAGCCTCTACGGAAGCGGTCACGATATCGGTATCCGCTCCAAAGCCATAGTAAACTTGTCCGTCGTATTCCACTTGCATATGTACCTTGCCTACGTCATCGGAGCCTTTTGAGATAGCTTGAATCGTAAATTCTTTCAGTGTCATCTCTCGGCGGATGATGCGCTTCAAGGCTTTGATGGCCGCGTCAACAGGACCATTACCAGAGGAACTCTCCTCGAACTTCTGTCCGCTGATGTCCAGCCCGATGCTCGCCACGCTCTTCACACCCCGGCCAGTGGTCACCTGCAAGTAATCCAACTTCACGGAATGGGTGTCCGCGGCATCAGCACCCGCCAGCATCAAGACATCATCATCGGTTACTTCCTTCTTTTGGTCAGCCAATCTCAAGAACTTTTGATATATCTTGTCCAACTTCTCCTCGTCGGCAATCTCCACGCCATTTACGTGTAGACGATATTTCAAGGCGGCACGACCAGAACGGGCGGTCAAAACGATGGCGTTGTCATCCAAGCCTACATCTCTTGGGTCAATAATCTCATAGGTCTGCACGTTTTTCAGCACTCCGTCTTGGTGTATACCGCTGGAGTGCGCAAAAGCGTTTCGTCCCACGATGGCCTTGTTAGGCTGTACGGGCATGTTCATCAAGCTGCTCACCATGCGACTCGTGGGGCAAATCTTGGTAGTATTGATATTGGTGTCGATGCCTATACCCTTGTGACATTTCAGTATCATGGCTATTTCCTCCAGCGAGGTGTTGCCGGCGCGTTCACCGATACCGTTGATAGTGACTTCTACCTGCCTTGCCCCATTGAGCACGCCCTCCAGCGTATTGGCGGTAGCCATACCCAGGTCGTTGTGACAATGAGTGGAAATACAAGCCTTGTCGATGCCGTCCACATGCTCCATCAAGTATTTGATCTTAGCGCCATATTCCTCTGGCAGACAATAGCCCGTAGTGTCCGGGATGTTCACAACGGTCGCTCCCGCCTTGATAACGGCCTCAATCACCCTGGCCAGGTATTCATTGTCTGTTCTTCCGGCATCCTCGGCATAAAACTCTACGTCTTCCACATATTTCTTGGCATACTTCACGGCAGCCACGGCACGCTCGATAATCTCCTCGCGATTGCTGTTAAACTTATATTTGATGTGGGAATCGCTCGTGCCTATACCCGTATGAATGCGTTTGTGCTTAGCGTATTGCAGCGAATCCGCCGCCACGTCAATATCTTTCTCCACCGCACGGGTCAACGCGCAAATAGTAGGCCATGTCACCGCTTTGGATATCTCAATCACGGAATTGAAGTCTCCTGGGCTGGAAATGGGAAATCCCGCTTCGATGACATCCACGCCCAATTGCTCCAATTGCTTGGCCACCTGTATCTTTTCCACGGTGTTCAGCTGGCATCCAGGTACTTGCTCGCCATCTCTAAGCGTAGTGTCGAAAATAAAAAGTCTTTCGCTCATATCTTCTTGCTTTATATGTTATTACTATTCTTTACTGACATAGGCCTCAAAATACCAAAAAAGCCTTCCACACTCCCTACGGAAGCGAGAAAGGCTGTTGGCATCTTGCGTCTTGCGCTATACATACGACCATCTGCTTCCGACTTTGCGATGCAGTCGAATTAGGGTAATAATACCTAGTATGTCTAGCAAGTTGGTCATCATTCTGTTTAAAGTTTCTGCCTGCAAAGGTAATGCTTTCCCTTGACATAAGCAAACAATCAATAACTTTTTTCGTCAAAAACCTAACAATTTTTTATGTATATCTTGTTTTTACTCCCAATTCGTAGTGAATTTAGAAGCCTGGTTCCCCCTCCAACATGGGCGGAAGGTCGGGCATGGGTGCGTCAAGGCTTTCATTTCCTTGGTTTATCTTGCTGCCGATGATTTCCCCTCCTTCCCTTATCAAGTTCGCGTCAGAGTCTTCTGGATTTTGGAAGCGGGTATACTCTCCCTTGAAGTTGAGCAGCACATCTCCTGTCGCGCCCTTTCGGTGCTTGGCGATAATGATTTGCGCCATTCCCCTGAGATTGTTTCCTTTCTCGTCCTCATAGAGATGATAGTATTCCGGGCGGTGCACGAAGAGCACCATGTCGGCATCTTGCTCTATGGCACCCGACTCGCGCAGGTCACTTAACTGCGGGCGTTTGGACTGATTGTCATCTCTTTTCTCCACGGTACGGTTGAGCTGGCTGAGTGCCAAAATCGGAATATTCAACTCCTTGGCCAGTCCCTTCAGCGAACGGGAGATGGTGGACACCTCTTCCTGCCTGTTGCCGAAGTGCATGCCATTGGCATTCATCAGCTGCAAGTAGTCTATCATGATGACTTTCACCTGGTGTTCCCTCACCAGCCGGCGAGCCTTGGTACGCAGCTCGAACACCGAGAGGCCTGGCGTATCGTCTATATAGATTGGTGCGTTTTCCAGCCTACCTATATTTTTGTCTAGTCTCGCCCATTCCAGTTGGTCCAACTGTCCATTGAGTATCTTGTTGCCTGGTATCTCGCAGACATTGGCTATCAAACGGTTGACCAACTGCACGTTGCTCATCTCCAAGGAAAAGAAACCAACGGGCATATTGTTGTCCACTGCTATGTTCTTGGCCAGGCTCAACGCGAACGCAGTCTTTCCCATGGCGGGTCGTCCTGCTATGATGACCAAGTCGGACGCTTGCCATCCGCTCGTCATCTCGTCCAGTCCCGTATAGCCCGTGGGCACGCCTGTAAGGCCTGTTGTGTTGCTGGCCGCTCTTTGCAATATCTCCGTGGCCTCTTTCACCACAGACTTTATCTGGGTGAAGTCTTGCTTCATGTTTTTTTGCGAAAGTTCAAAGAGTGCGCCTTCGGCATGTTGCATCAGTTCGTCTACGTCCACAGTCTCGTCGAAGGCCCTCGTCTCCACGTCACTGGCATAGTGTATCAACTGCCGTGCCGTATATTTCTGGGCCAAGATACGGGCATGATATTCAATATGAGCCGCCGTGCTCACGGCCTGGGATATCTCCAACACATAAGCCGTACCCCCCGCGCTTTCCAACGTGCCTTCCTTCTTCAGTTCCTCGATTACTGTCATGATGTCCACGGGCCTTTCGTCCATGTTCATGGTTTGTATGGCCTGGTATATCTTTTGATTGCGCGGCTCATAGAAAGTTTCGGGACTCAATATTTCCGACACCACGGAGAAAGCCTCCTTGTCTATCAGCAAAGCACCTATGACCAGCCTTTCCAGCTCCAAGGCCTGAGGTTGAACGTGAGCGTATGTGTTATCTATCGGCGCGGCCTGCCTGGGCTTGCGGTTATTTTTTGTCTCAGCCATTGATTTCTTATATATTTAGGTTACAAATCACTTTATTTCCTTCATCAATTGATGAACATAGGGTCTGTCCCAGTCTTGCTCGTGGCAGCGATAGTTGTCATACCGCAATAAGTCCACGTCCATCCTTATCACGTTACGCAGGGTTTCCTCCTTGCTCCTGCCGCATAGGACTTCCACCTCCTTCAGTTTCCGTTCCACTTCTTGCACATCCAGGCACGTAGTGGCATGAGCCAGGCAATTCTGGAAAGGCTCCCCCTCCATACCGATAGGCTCTGTCCACATCACACGGGTGAATTCTATGTCGGGAAAGAGAGCGGAGAGCAGTTTTCTGGCCTCTCGCATGACTGTTGCTTGCTGGGTATTGCTGCCCAACGCTAATATAATATGGTGTAAACGGGTCATTTTCTCGACATTGGCGCACAAAAATAGCAAAAATATTTTAAACGGACGTATCGTTAGACTCTTTTTTACTAATTTTGCATCATGAACCGATTGAGAACCTACATAGCCTTCTTGCTCATGGCCGTGGCTTTCGTGAGCGCCCACGCCCAGTCCCGCAAGAACCAAGCATACATCAACTACATCAACCAATACAAGGACTTAGCCATAGAGGAGATGCTGAAATACCGTGTGCCGGCCAGCATCACCCTGGCGCAAGGCCTGCTGGAAAGCCGTGCGGGACTGAGCGACTTGGCCCGTTACGGCAACAACCACTTTGGCATCAAGTGCCACGGATGGAAAGGGCGCAAGCAATATGCCGACGATGACGCCCGAGGCGAATGCTTCCGGGTATATGACAGTCCCAAGGAAAGTTTCGAGGACCACAGCAAATTCTTGAGACACCAACCCCGCTACGCTCGCCTCTTCAAGCTGAAACATACCGACTATAAAGGCTGGGCCAGGGGACTGAAAGCTTGCGGATACGCCACAAGCCCCACCTACGCCAAGAGCCTGATCAACATTATCGAGCTATATGACCTCGACCAGTTTGACCGAGCCAAGAAATATGACAAGTTCCTGGCCGAGAGAGCGGGCTACGAGACTTCCGCCACCGGCAAACTGCATCCCATCAAGCTCTTCAACAAGAACTATTACCTCATAGCCCGTGAGGGAGACACCTTCAGGAGCATTGGCAAAGAGGTAGGCATCAGCTACAAAAAGCTGGCCAAATACAACGAGCGCGACAAAAACGACCGACTGCGCCAGGGAGACATCATCTACCTGAAGAAGAAGCAGAAGAAAGCGCCCAAGCAATACAAGAACTACATCCACGTAGTAAAAGCGGGCGAAAGCATGTATACCATCGCGCAGCAGTATGGCATCAGGTTGAAGAACCTCTACAAAATCAACAAGCTATCGCCTAACTACACGATATATCCTGGAGCGAAACTGAAAGTAAGGTAATGAAATATACGAAATTCCTCTTAGTGGCCACCCTGTCACTGATGGTGGCCACGCTTTGTCCGGCGCAAAGATTTGAAGATTATTTCACGGACGCTACCCTGAGACTTGACTATGCCTTCATGGGCAACGCGACCGAACAGCATATCGCCGTGGACGAATTGAAAGCCATGCCCCGATGGTATGGCAAGCGGCAACACTTGGCCGAGCTGCCCGTAGAGGGCAACGGGCAAGTGACCGTGAGAGACCACAAGACGCAAACCGTCATCTATCGCAACTCCTTTTCCACCTTGTTCCAGGAATGGCTCACTTATCCCGAGGCCAAGACCACGACCAAGAGCTTCGAAAACGTATTCTTGGTGCCCATGCCAAAAGACACGATTGATGTCACCATCGACTTGCGCGATAACCGCCGGGAAGTGATGGCCACGCTCACCCACCAAGTAGTGCCAACCGACATACTGATACGGCACATAGGAAAAAAGCCCACGTCCTACCAAGTGCTCTCATGGCCCGCGGACACCGCCAAGTGCATCCACATCGCTTTCCTGGCCGAAGGGTATACGGAACAAGAGATGAACACCTTCATCCACGACGCGCAAGAGGCGACCGAGGCTCTCTTTGCCCACGAGCCTTTCAGGTCTTTGCGTGACAGGTTCCAGGTTATCGCCGTCAAGTCCGCCTCCAAAGAGAGCGGCACCAGCCATCCCGCCAAAGGCATATGGAAGAACACCGCGCTCCTTTCCCACTTCGACACCTTCTATAGCGACAGATATCTTACCACGCTGCGTATCAAGGACTTACACGACCTGTTGGCTGGAACACCTTATGAACACATCATCGTGTTAGTGAACTCAGACATTTATGGCGGCGGAGGCATTCTCAACTCCTATAACCTCACCTCTACGCACCATGCCTACTACAAGCCCGTCGTCGTGCACGAGTTCGGGCACTCCTTCGCAGGGCTAGGTGACGAATACGCCTATGACTTCGAGACCATCCCCATGTATCCGCACGACGTGGAGCCTTGGGAACCCAACCTCACTACGCTGGCAGACTTCCACGGAAAGTGGGAAGACATGATAGAGGGAGAAACGCCAATCCCCACGCCAGTAGACAAGAAGCATCCGCGGCGGATAGGAGTCTACGAGGGAGCGGGATATAGCTTGAAAGGGGTCTACCGCCCAATGCCAGACTGCAGGATGCGCACCAACGAGAATCCCGAGTTCTGTCCCGTTTGCCAAAGGGCTATCACCCGCTTGATAGACTTCTACACAAAATAAGCAAGCCCACTTATTCGCCATGCGTCTCTGTTTGCTGTTCCTCTTCCTCAACCTGGCGGCCTTGCAAGCGCAAGCGCAGACAAGCCCCACTCAATCCAGGGAGGAGCGGCGAGAAGCGGATGCCCGTGAACTGGGAAAGGCATTGGAATACTTCGCCTCGGCAAAATACCATGAAGCCTTGCTCATACTGGACAGGCTGGATAGCCTTTATAAACTAAATCCCCGATACAGAGCTTATCTGGGGGTATGCCACTACTACGAATGGAACTACGAGCAAGCCATCCGATACCTGGAGGAATCCCTACCCCATTTGGATAATTTCTCGCCTGCTGAACGTTCCTTTTACTACTGGGCCGACGCTGAAAGCCACTTCCGCCTAGGTCGCTACCAAGAGGCTGTTCCCCTCTACGGAAAGATGCTTACCCTCTGCCACGACAACGAAAAGCCTGACGCTTATTATCGACTGGGCTTCTGCAGTGTGTTCGAAGAAGACTGGAGTGAAGCCTTGCGCTACCTGCGCCTCTCCCTCAAGTACTACAGGCAATTGCGAGACACGCCCGACCTGAAAGCCCGCATTGCCCAAATCACAAAGATGATAAGAGGGTGCGAGGAAAAAGTGGGCAGGCAAGCCGACTCTATTCCCCAGCCCGCGCCAAAACCCTGAACGCTCCTTCCGCATCCATTCCCATCAATCACGATAAACCACTGAAAACCAATCGAAAGGAAAATAAGTTATTTTCATGGGCAAAATAACTTGTTTTGAAGAGCAAAATAACTTGTTTTCGTCAACAAAATAACTTGTTTTGAAACCGGGTTTCAACGCCTATCCCTGGAATTAGAAATTTTTAACGCGGAGATTCGCCCATATTAATTGAAAACTTGATATTTTTGCAGCGCAAAATCGGATTTCCGATAAGGGAATTACATTATCATGGCAATTCAACGCAGGGCGACCGCAATTGCCCAACCACGTTGAAAGTAATGGGACGGCTCTTTCCCTTTCAAACAAAATCGTTCTTACCGTGTCCCGTCTGCGGTTATTCTTGATTATTGGATATAATGTTCAATTATTAATGATAACTGTGTAATGACCATGATGAAAATGAAGAAAAACGTTTTGTGGCTGCTGCTGACGGTGTTGGCGGTGGCAAGTTTAACCTCTTGTGGCAGCGACGGCGACGGCAGTGTCGTCATTCCTCCCTCCAATCCTCCCAAGTTTGAGTCCGTAAGTGGCAAGTATGAGATTTCCGACAACACTTCCCCCTATGAAAGCGTAGAGCTGGGCGCCAGCGGTGACTACGTGGTGACTAAGCGCGGATATACTAGCAGCCAGGCTTCAGCCAAGGCCAAGGGCATGCTCTCGCTGGAGCGTGAGGCATCTTTAACCCGTGCGGCCACGGACGGCGGCATAATCTACGGCACTTATACCCAAATAGACGGCAACACTTTCAACCTGGAAGGCTTTGGCGTGATAGAGCTGATAACCAACGGCGGAGGAACCGTGACGGGCATATCCATCACTCCCAGTGGCGGAAATGAGATGACTTTCTCCGCTTCGAAAGCCCAGGAGATGGGTTCCGACGAGCTTACCGAAGCGCTCTGCCGCACATGGAAAGTCATAGGCGGCGTGGAGAAAGGTTACGACCACTACGATGGAGAGTATGAATATCCCTTCGATGCCAATGACCCCGATGCCTTGAAGGAAATCATGTTTACCAAGTCGGGCACTTTCCTTAACCTTTACAATGACAACACCATAGAAGCCCTCTTCTGGAAATGGGAAGACCAAGGGAAGATGCTCCTGCGTGGCTCCTGGGACAATATATGGTATAATGATGACGACGGCAATTTCACCATCCAGTTCTCTGCGGGCAACCGCTTGACCATTCGCGAATACTATGTGGACAACGAGTCCGGGGAATGGTATGACAACACTATCGAGCTAGAGGAAAAGAACCCTGCAAGCGCAGATGATGATGAGGTTGTCATTCCCACGGGGGAATCCCCGCTGGAGAAAGTGTTCACGGGAAACCTGGTGGACATCGTAGATGACCACGGACGAGACCAGTTCATCTACCAAAACGGCTTCCTTACGCAAGTGAAATACGTGGGTGACAGCTATGAGCAATCCTATGTCATCAATTTCGAGTATCTCTATCTCAACTCCAGCAAGCCCGCCACAGAGCCAGACGTGCGCTACACCAAGACGAGAGAAGATGGCACGACAAGCTATGTCTATGATATATGGTTGGACGAGGCTGGTTTCGCCAAGGACATCAAGTCCACGCACTACGAGAAAGACGGCACCACAGTATCGTTTGACTTCGAGTCTTCCTGCCGTTATGACAGCGATGGGCATCTGGTCTACATGAACGAGGGCCGCGAGGAAAGGGAGTACAATCTCACTTGGACAGGCGGAGACATCACGAGCATTGAGACCGTGGGCAGGCATACCACTAACTACTCTTACAACGAGAGCCTGAACGAGAACAACCTGATGTTCTTCTACGACATGTTTGACATGGATATCGAGGAGCTGAAATATCTCTATTGGGCTGGCCTGATGGGCGTGGCACCCAAGCACACCCTGATCCATTCAGAGGAAATGGGTTATGAAGAGGGTGTCTACGACTACCAATGGGAAGCCAACAGGATACTTTCTAAGCGTTCCTATGAAGGCGATGATGCTTGGGAAGAAATCGTCAACTTCACTTTCGTGGAGTAATGCTGGCATAAAAGTAACAATTTGGGTTAAAAATGAAGTAGTACTGACTTGGGCAAGTCAGTACTACTGAAATTCAATATCAGTACTACTGCTTTTGGATATCAGTAGTACTGATATTTGAAGGCAAAAAATCTGGGGCACTTCGGATTTCCCGAAATGCCCCAAACTTTATAGGATTGGCGTGGGGGTCTAGTTGTTTACCGAGCCTCCCACGATGTCTAGCAATTCATTGGTAATAGCCTGCTGGCGACTCTTGTTGTACTGCAAGTTCAGCTCACGCAACAACTCGTTGGCATTATCAGTTGCCGTTTGCATGGCCACCATGCGGGCGGCGTGCTCACTGGCATTGCTGTCAAGCAATGCCGTATACATCATCAAATGGAGTTGCTTTGGAATGAGTGAGTGAAGCACGGTTTCCAAGTCTGGCTCCACAATAAAGTCATCATTGAGGGGCACTGCCTCAATAGCCTCGCTTTCTTTCGCCTCCTTCTTCTTTCTGATGTACTCCTGCACCCTGGCCGTAGTGACGTTGGTGCTCAAGTCACGATCATTATCCACAAGGGCTTCCTCTGTAGAGAGGTCGATGGGCAAGAAGGTCTTGCGGGTAAGTATCTGTGATCCCGCGCTCTTGAAGTGGTGATATATCAGTTCCACTTTGTCCACCTCGTGGTTGACAAACTTCAAGGTAATCTCGCGGGCTATTTCCGAGCAACGAGAGGAATTGGGTCTCTCTGCCAGCTCCGTGAAATCTCCCGCGGACTTCAGCCCCATCTTGGCGACCTTCTCGGCCACCTTACGGCCAATGGGATAGATGAGAATATCGTCTACTTCTTGAGCGTGGTATTCATCGATGGCATGTTGCATCATGCGGATTGTATTGGAGTTGAACCCTCCGCAAAGCGAGCTGTTGGACGTAAAGACCACCAAAATCACCCGCTTCACCTCGGCGTGATGCATTTGGAAAACACTTTCAGCGTCGGGCGTAGATACCAAGAACGACTTCAGGATGTGCTCCAGCATGTTGGCGTAAGGCAACATGCTCTGGATGGCCACCTGTGCATGATGCAGCTTGCTAGACGCAACCATCTTCATGGCACTCGTAATCTTGCGGGTGCTCTGCACGCTGGCGATGCGGGTCTTGATTTCTTTCAACGACGGCATAGGCTATTCCTTGTATTGTCCTGCTATATTAGCCATGGTGTCCTCGATGGCTGCCGTGGCTTCATCGGTCAATTGGCCAGCGGCTAGCGTATCTATGACATCCTGGTGCTTTGAACGCATGGCATCCAGGAACTGGTCTTGACACTCACGCACCTTTACGACAGGTACGTCATGCATCAGGCCATGCACTCCACAATAGAGAATGGCGATTTGCTCGCCTACGGGCATTGGGGAATACTGTGGCTGTATTAACAGCTGGTTGTTCTTGCGCCCACGATCCAACGTCATGGCAGTGACGGCGTCCATATCGCTTGCGAACTGGGAGAAACTCTCCAACTCCCTATACTGGGCCTGGTCAATTTTCAGCGTACCCGCCACTTTCTTCATGCTCTTGATCTGTGCGGAGCCACCGACACGAGAAACGGAAATACCTACGTTGATGGCAGGACGGAAACCTTGGTTGAAGAGGTTTGTCTCCAAGTATATCTGACCATCCGTGATGGAAATCACGTTGGTGGGGATATAAGCGGAAACGTCTCCAGCCTGGGTCTCAATGATAGGCAAAGCGGTCAAGGAGCCTCCTCCCTTCACCTTACCTTGTAAGCAAGCGGGTAAATCGTTCATCTTCTCGGCCACCTCTTGCTGGTCATTAATGCGGGCGGCACGCTCCAACAGGCGAGAGTGCAAATAGAACACATCTCCAGGGTAGGCCTCGCGTCCAGAGGGACGACGTAATATCAAGGACACCTCACGATATGCCACGGCCTGTTTGGAAAGGTCATCGTATACGACCAAGGCTGAATATCCCCTGTCACGGAAGTACTCACCGATAGCGGCACCTGCGAAGGGAGCGTAATACTGCATAGCGGCAGGGTCAGCGGCCGTAGCGCTCACCACGATAGTATAAGGCATGGCGCCATGATCCTTTAGGGTTTGCACCAAGGCCGCTACGGTGGACGCTTTTTGGCCTATAGCTACATAAATGCAATACACAGGCTTGCCCGCCTCGTAAAGACTTCTCTGATTAATGATAGTATCAACGGCGATGGCGGTCTTTCCCGTTTGGCGGTCTCCGATGATAAGCTCTCGTTGGCCTCGGCCGATAGGTATCATAGAGTCGACAGCCTTCAGGCCCGTTTGTAATGGTTCCTTTACGGGCTGACGATAGATAACACCAGGAGCCTTGCGATCCAGCGGCATCTCGAAAGCGTCGGTAAGGTCGATATCGCCCATGCCATCAATAGCCTGACCCAGAGGATTGACTACACGCCCAAGGAAATTGTCATTCACACGGATGGAAGCGATGCGATGAGTGCGCTTCACGGATTGTCCTTCCTTGATGCCCGCCGTAGGACCCAAGAGGATGCAACCCACGTTGTCTTCCTCCAAGTTCATGACAATGGCCATGGTGCCGTTCTCAAACTCCAGCAACTCATTCGCCTCCGCGTGACGCAAGCCGTAGATACGGGCAACGCCGTCGCTGACGGTGAGCACCGTGCCCACCTCGTCAAACTGCTCGGTGGTATTCACTTTCTGAAGTTGCTTGAGAAGAACCTCTGACACTTCACTTGGTTTGATTTTATCTGACATTGTTGATGATTAAATTATTATACCTGGAAAGACGGGCTTTCCTATTACTTCTTTAATTCCGTGAGTATCTTGCGTAACTGAGTCTTCACGCTGGCATCCAAACGATAGGTGTCATATTCCAAGACGAATCCACCGATGATGTCAGGATCTACCTCCGCATTGAACTCCACGGTACCACGAGTCTTGCTCTCCACCAATTTGCGCATCTTCTTCTCTGTGTCTGAAGATACAGACGTGGCGGTGACAAGCTTCCCACGGGTGATGTTCTTCTGTTTACGGTAAAGTGTGATATATGAAGTTGCCATGAATTGCAGGATAGAGGCCCTGCCCTCCTTGAGCACCAACTCCAGAAAGCACTGAGTCAACTCGTTAGGCTTCTTGCCAACAGCCGTGAGCAGCACCTTGAGCTTGGTGTCTCGAGAGAGCATGGGGTTGTCTATCGTAAACCGCAGGTCAGGAACCTCGATGTAGCAACGCGAGAGCGTTTGCATGTCTCGATAGACCTGTTCCTCAGACTTCTGCTCCATGGCACCCTTGAGAAGCGCCCGGGCATATCTGATCGATATGACACCTATATCCATAAGCTACTTGCTCTTTTCTTTATTGTCAACAGAAACCTCATCCAGTAGTTTATCAATCAAATCCATCTGCTTGGAGTCTGAGGAAAGCTTCTTGCGTATCACTTTCTCAGCTATCTGCACACTCAGCTCTGCCACTTGGGCACGTATGTCACGAATGGCGTTTTGCTTCTCGGTCTCTATCTGAGCCTTGGCCTCATTGAGCAACCGGGAACCTTCTTCACGGGCTTTTTGTTGTGCCTTCTCCACAATGGCATCACGCGTCTCAGCGGCCTCTTTCAGGATGACAGCTTGCTTCTCACGCGCCTCCTGCAGGATGGATTCACTTTCTCGTTGTATATTGGCTAGCTTCTCGTTGGCCTCATGTGCCTTGCGCAGACTTTCATCAATGAAAGCCTTGCGGTCATTCACCATCTTGACAATAGCGGGGAAGCCCCACTTGCGCAAGATGAGAATGACGACGATGAAGACGAGCGTCATCCAGAATAGCAAGCCACTATCGGGAATTAATAAATCCATACGTACTGGTTAAAGTTTTCGATTGTCACACAGGATTACATCACGATGGCCAAGATGGCTATGATGACGGCGAAGAATGCCACACCCTCAACCAGGGCGGCGGCAATAATCATGGAAGAACGGAGGTCACCCATCTTTTCGGGTTGACGAGCCATGGCATCCATAGCCTGGCCACCAATGCGACCTATACCTATACCTGCGCCGATTGCGGCAAGACCTGCGCCTACAGCGGCACCCAACTTTGCAACTTCTGCTGCTAATAACAATGATAACATAATCTTAGGGTTTAAACGGTTATACTTTAAATTTATTCAATATTTTATGATTAAGCGTTAGCCGGCTCCTCATGGTGGCGAACATGCGCCAAAGAGATGAAAACGGCACTCAGCATGGTGAACACCAATGCCTGGATGTAGCAAACCAATAACTCCAGCAACATCATGAAAATGCTCATGGCTACGCTCACCACGGTCATGGAAGAACCTGCGGCATAGTTGACGATAGCGTTTTCGCTAATGTTAAACATGATGAAGATGATGGCGGCAAAAGACAAGGCGATAGCGTGACCTGCCAACATGTTAGCGAAAAGTCGGACAATCAACGCCAAAGGCTTGGTGAATACACCAAACAACTCAATGAAAGGCATTAAGGGAACTGGAACCTTCAACCACGTAGGTACTTCGGGCCAAAAGATTTCCTTCCAATACTCTTTAGTACCAGTCAAATTGGTTATCAAGAATGTAGCCACTCCCAAAAAGCACGTGCAGGCAATATTGCCCGTAAGGTTTCCTCCTCCTGGCGGGAAAGGAACCACGCCCATCACGTTGGCGATGAAGATGAAGAAGAAGCACGTCAGCAAATAGGGAGCGTATTTATCGGCTTCCTTACCCAACGTGGCCTTGACCACATCGTCATAGACAGACATGATGAACATATGCATCAAGCCAACAAAGCCTTTTGGAGCGGGGTCTTCCGGTTTGTGCTTCTTGCACCAACGAGCGGGGATGAGCACGCACAACAGCAAGATGATGGCATCAATGAACAAGACACATACCGTCTTGGTGATAGACAAATCCAAAGGACGTACCTCCTGTCCATTCACCATCTCGCAAATCTTGTTGGGATAAGACGTAGCGTCTCCATTCTTGATATAAAGCCCGTAAGGGCCTGGCCTATTGCCAGACTCGTCTGCATGATGGGCAAACTCCGAACTGCTGAACACATGCCAGCCCGTGGAGCTTTTCACGATGACAGGCAAATGGATGATGACATCCGTATCGCCAACCTTCGTGACATGCCACTCATAAGAGTCCTTGATATGGCCCCACAAGATTTCCTTTACATCCACTTCCTCTTTAGCCGACAGCTGTGAGGGTGCCAACGCGAGGAATGCCAACGCCAAAAGGAATATTTGTTTGATAATCTTCATGTCATTACTTATTGTTAAGTCTTTTCTCAATGCCCGTGAAGTAGAGGCTGTCATAGAGCAACAACACAAGGTAAAACCCCACGAAGATGCCCGTAAACCATAGCACGGCCGTTTTCTCCCTTATCACCAACGCATAAACCAAGAACACCAACAAGGCCGCCATCAATCGAAGGGCAGAACCTACCAAGTAGAACTTGGTGAGATTGGTGGGCGATGACTTGGCAACAGCCTTCCACGCGTATCCGTATGCCAAAGTAGCTACAAACGAGAAGATGACCGTTACGAGCAAAGCCTGGGTGATAGGCCAATACAATGCCGTGTCTCCAAGAAACTGCATCAGCAGCATCACCAGAAACGAAGCGGCCACCACAATCCAGAGTGCCTGCTGGAAATATCGCTTCACTACACCTCTACGCACACACACACCTCATTCTTCTTTACCTCAACGAAGCCTCCCGTGACCGCTAAACTTTCACGGCCTTCCTTGGTGGCATATTCCACAACACCTTTTTCCAAAGAGGAGATAATAGGAGCGTGGTCGTTGAGAATTTGGAATGAACCCAGCGTACCTGGCACCGTGACACTTTCCACCATGCCTTGGTACACGATTCTCTCAGGAGAAATGATCTTCAGCGTCAACATAGGCGTTAACCTTTAGCTGCCTCAAGAAGTCTCTTGCCCTTCTCCTTGGCATCCTCAATCGTACCAACATTGAGGAACGCTTGCTCAGGAAGATCATCCACCTCGCCATCCAATATGGCGTTGAAGCCTTTTATGGTATCCTCGATGGGCACCATCACACCCTTCAATCCCGTGAACTGCTCGGCTACGGCAAAGGGTTGACTCAAGAAACGCTGCACACGACGGGCACGGTTTACAATCAACTTATCCTCATCGGAAAGTTCATCCATACCCAATATGGCAATGATGTCTTGTAACTCATTGTAACGTTGGAGCAACTGTTTTACACGTTGGGCGCAATCATAGTGTTCCTTGCCTACAATCAGTGGATCAAGGATACGGGATGTACTACCCAATGGGTCTACGGCGGGATAGATACCCAACTCAGCTATCTTACGAGACAACTCCGTGGTGGCATCCAAGTGCGTAAAGGTAGTGGCGGGAGCGGGGTCAGTCAAATCATCCGCTGGCACATATACAGCCTGCACTGAAGTGATTGAACCATTCTTGGTAGAAGTAATGCGCTCTTGCATGGTACCCATCTCTGAAGCCAGGGTAGGTTGATATCCCACTGCAGAAGGCATACGACCCAACAAAGCGGACACCTCTGAACCAGCCTGCGTAAAACGGAAGATATTATCTATGAAGAACATAATATCTGCCGCCTCACCATCCTTACCTCCATGGTCACGAAACTCCTCCGCTACAGTCAGTCCAGAGAGAGCGACACTGGCGCGCGCTCCAGGCGGCTCGTTCATTTGTCCATATACCAAAGTGGCTTGTGACTTGGCCAATTCCTCTTTGTCTACCAAAGAAAGATCCCACTTGCCTTGCTCCATGGCCTCACGGAACTTCTCGCCATACTTGATTACACCAGACTCAAGCATGTCTCGGATTAGGTCATTACCTTCGCGGGTTCGTTCTCCAACTCCAGCGAACACGGAGTAACCGTTATGCCCTTTGGCGATATTGTTGATAAGTTCCATGATCAGCACCGTCTTGCCTACACCGGCACCACCGAACAATCCAATCTTGCCACCTTTCATATAAGGCTCCAACAGGTCAATCACCTTGATACCTGTAGGCAACATCTCCTTGTGGGTGGATAGTTCATCAAACTTAGGTGCCTCTCTATGGATAGGATAAGCGTCCTTCATGTCCAAAGGCTCCATACCATCAATAGGTTGGCCGATTACATTCATCATGCGTCCCTTGATTTGGTCACCAGCTGGCATTCTGATAGGGCCTCCAGTGGGAATTACTTCCAAATCACGTTGCAAACCGTCAGTGTTGTCCATGGCCACGCAACGAACCGTATCCTCTCCGATGTGCTGTTGCACTTCTATGATAAGATCTGTGCCGTTGGGACGTCTCACCTTCAAGGCATCGTAAATCTTTGGAAGCACTTTCTCAGGATCTTCCCCTTTCGTGTCGAAATACACATCGATCACTGGTCCGATAATCTGGGAAATGCGACCGTTAATTTGTGACATAAGCTTTATATTTTAGTTGTTTTCGTAATAGATATTAATATAGTATCTTCTATAGTCTTCGTTGAGGGCAAAAGTAATCATTAATTTCGTAAACTCAAAATATAGTTTCAGTTTTCTTTGGAGTTTTGACTTTTTTTTAATAGATATAATCCCACTTTAGACTACAATTAGATATCTATACATTGCTTAACGCATCAAATGCTCAATTCGTCGAGTACCTTGATGAGTTTGCGATCAAATGGTTTGTCTGAGCGGATAGCCTCAGACAGCGGAACATAGACCACTTCGTTATTTCGCACTCCCACCATGATGTTGCGTTGTCCCTGTATAATAGCCTCCACAGCACCAACTCCTGTTCTTGACGCAAGAATGCGATCACGAGCAGTTGGACGGCCTCCACGTTGCAGATGGCCAAGGATTGAGACACGCACGTCAAACTCAGGGAATTCCTTACGTACACGGTCCGCATAGTAAAGCGCGCCACACTTGGGACTCTCAGACACAATAACAATACAGCTCTTCTTCGACTTACGGATTCCTCGTGCCATGAATTGCGCCAATTGGTCCACGTCAGTAGAGTCCTCTGGGATAATGGCTGCTTCCGCACCGGAAGCGATAGCGCTGTTTTGCGCCAAGAAACCAGCGTCTCTTCCCATCACCTCCACAAAGAAGATGCGTTCATGGCTTTGCGCGGTATCACGGATGCGGTCCACACACTCCACAATTGTATTCATCGTGGTGTCATAACCAATGGTGTTATCCGTTCCATAAAGGTCATTGTCAATGGTGCCTGGCAATCCGATGCAGCAGACATCATAGTCGCGGGCAAAATTCATAGCGCCTGTCAATGAGCCATTACCACCGATAACTATCAATGCGTCTATCTCTTCTTTCTTCAAAACCTCATAAGCTTTCTCCCTGCCCTCCTCGGTCATGAACTCCTTTGAGCGGGCTGTCTTCAATATCGTACCGCCCGTACCGATGATGCCACTTACATTCTCGGTGGAGAAAGTCTTGATTTCATCGTTTATCAAGCCGTCATAACCACGATAGATGCCCTTGATATTAAAACCGTTATAGATACCGGCGCGTGTCACGGCACGTATCGCCGCGTTCATTCCAGGCGCGTCACCGCCCGATGTCATCACTCCAATCGTCTTAATCTTCACCATACCTTATATATATATTAATAATGTATACTTATGTCTATTATATCGCAAATCAATATGACACGATAAGCCACAAGACCAATAATCCCATCAATGAGCCAACCAAAGCTTTCCAGCCCACGTTGCGGAAATACCAGCCCACATGCATGCGCTCCATTTTCATCAAGGCGAAACCGCTGATAGAACCTATGGTAAGCACGTTACCGCCTGCTACCACAATATAGGCTATCAACTTCCAGTATGCTCCGTTTTGCAAGAAATTAGCTTGCCATACGCTGGGCATTCCCGCATAGATGTCCACAGGTTGCGGCATGGAGAAGAAAGCGGTGGCTACAGCGAAGTTGTCTACCACAGTGCTCACGACACCAGCCACAAGCCCCAATAACCAAATATTATGGATTTCCTTCTCAATAAAATTCCAGCACACATCAATAGCCCCAGTCTCCTTTACCACGCCCACCGCAAGCATCATACCCAACACGAAGAGTATCATCTGGATGACGCCATATTGCAATGCCCGCGGCATACGACGTTGTATCATCTCCTCTGTTTTCATCAACTTACGATTAAACGCCTCGTTGACAATCCAAAGCACCGCCAATACACAAAGAGCACCTAGGAAAGGACTCAACTGGGTGATGTTATGGAAAGTGGGAATAAACCACAAACCGCCGATACCCACCAAGAGCATCAACAGACGTTGCCATACATTCAAGCGGGTATCGTCTCCTCTATAGGGCATCACAATCCATTCCGTTTCCACCCTTTCTGGAAGCATGCGACCAATCCACCATGTTGGCAACAGCCATGAGATAAGACAAGGCACCAAGAGCGTCATGGAGTAATCGGTAGCCGTCACTAAGCCATCATTCCATAGCAACAAACCTTCTGGATTTCCTATTACCGTCAACATTCCGCCACAATTGGCGGCCAGCAAGATGGCCGAGCCGAATATCATGCGCTGCCTGCGTGAGGGTATCACCTTGTGCATGATGACCAACATCATGGTTGTAGTAGTGAGATTATCCAAGTTAGCGGAAATGACAAACGTGGACAACGACAACATCCATAGCATCCTTTGGCTATTGCGGGTACGAAGCAATTGCCTGACGAAATCGAAGCAACCATTGTTGTTGAGTATCTCCACGATGGTCATGGTCGCCAAAAGGAAGAGCACTATCCCACAAGCCTTCCCCACATAAGGAAGGAAAATATTGCCAGCGATATATTCCTTGACCACTTGGGAGGGATTGGCATATTGGCTATATATTTCCTGATGCACATCTGGATAGCGTGCCAACACAAAGTCAGAGCCATAACACACGTACAATACCCATCCCACAGCCGCGGCGAATATGGCTACCGCTGCCTTGTTGACGTTGGTGAGCTGCTCAGTGGCCATGAGCAAGTACGCCAAAAGTATAATGGAGACAATTACTAATGTCATAAGCGAAATCTCACTACTTCTGCAGGTTAACTCGGCAAGACAATCATGAAAGACGTGTTTTCAGATTAGCTTGTAGGGTTTATCTTATCTGCAAAGATAAGTATTTTTCCAATACGACATCACAAAATGACGGATTTTTTTCACAGGTTTAACGATTTAACTTCTTTAAACCTTTTATGTCATCTGTTTGTAACGTCCGCAAGGCACTTATCTCCGTAATATACGACGTAAAGTGAAATACATTTCCTCTTGCAGTCGAAATAAAAACCAGCTGTGATGGAAAGGGATATAACCAAACTTCCACTTGATGGATCGACGTAGTAGCCTTGGTTCTATATTAGCCCAGGCCTGCTTGACCAAGGATAAGGCATGGTGGCATTCCTTGGATGAAAAGTGCTTGCGATGGTGATAATATAACTTACACATGCCTATCACGTTCAACCACGTGAGGTTCTCGTGTTGCCGCAAAACATCATGGCCAACATTCTCTTTCAAGAGGAAATGTTTCAGCCATTGGTCTGCCAACAAGATGTCAAACCGACTGATACTTATAGCGTGCGTAACGGACTGTAAATGTTGGCGATAGTAATATTTCGCTCTACTGGTTCTTACGTTACGGGAATGAATATAGTGTATCCTCGTGGTAATCTCGTCTCCATAAGTTCCCATGGCCACTTCGTAAGGATATGCCTTATGCAATGAAGTCCTCACCGCGTATACTCCATGGATTTCCCAAGCAAGGCTCTTCTCAAAGGCTTCCTTTCCCGTCATCACCTCAAATGCCACCATGGGATAAGGCCAGCTCCCTCTTTCATCCGACAGATAGAGGTCAAACAATACGCAGTCTGTTTGTGGGTAAGAAGAAAACACTTTACCTATCTCTTCCATGGCGTTGGGAGCTATCCAATCATCACAGTCCACAAAGCACACGTACTTCCCAGTCGCCAATCGCAATCCCCTATTGCGTGCCGCAGCTACACCTACATTGGTTTCAAGGGACAACACCTGCACCCTAGAGTCTTTAGCGGCATATTCCCTTAAAATATCCAAAGAATGATCCATGGAAGCGTCATCCACGCAGATGACCTGCAAGTCCTTCATGGTCTGCTCCAAAATGCTGTCAAGACATTGACGCAGATATCGCTCCCCGTTATAGACGGCAACAAGAATGGATATGTTAGTCATGACGTCTCCTTGTCAAAGTAGATTTTATGAACTGCCGCAAAGGAATCTTGTCACGCAAAGTACACAAGGATACCGCTATGCACGCCAAGACCAGGACGCAGCCCGTTAACCAATAACGCCAACCTTCCAGCGACAAAGCGCACATACATATAAATATGCCCAGCAGAAGCTGGCAGGTGGCAGAACGTATGGTGGATAGAGATATGGCAAAATGATACACCACGCAGACATAACACAAAGCCACCAACAGGTTGATAACCGAAACCAGCAGCCAAGCAATACCTGCCCCCATGAGTTCACCATAATAAAAACCAAGCGTAACACCTATCAACACCATCAAATCATAAATCACCTCCAACAGCAAATACCCCCTGGCATTGCCACGGGCCAAATTGATATACTCCACAGGAAGAGTCAAGGCACGAAAATACATGGCCAATAGCAAGAGGCGCAGTGTGTCCACAACGGGCAAAAACTTGGAGCTGAACAAAAGAGTCAGCAGGAAAGGCGCGAACAAGATAAAGACGGACAATAAAGGCGCCGCTAATAATATCGTGATTTCCATTTGTTTATTCACGGTATTATATAGTTCTTCTCCCACTTCTGAAATGGTGGAGAGGCGAGGGAAATAATCCGTCTCCATGGCAGAGAAAACCATACCGGCGTATACCATTGCCATCATGTAAGCTACATTGTAAAGACCTACCATCTCCAAGTTACCCTGTGTATTCATGAAGGCACGAATGGCAAACTCCGCGCCACTGCCCATAAACCCCGCCAGCATAAATGAGATACCTAAGCGTAACATTCCCTTCCCCGAGGCTAATAGCTCTTTGTTGAAAGAGAATTTATAGGGAAACAAGCGAAAAGAGACGTGCGCAGTGAGCAACATCTGCGCCAACGCAACCAGCAGCAAAGAGGGCACAATGCCAGCTTCTCCCCATATATATAATAATGGTATGGAAATAACCAAGGCCGCGAAAACCCCGTAAATGGAAATCCTGGCCAACTGGCGTAATTGATGAGTGCCTTTCAATACAGCCAGTTCCCCTGTCGTAATGGCGGTCATGGCCACCACGGGAGCCAACAAGGCAAAATGTAAAGTGTGGTTTCCCCAACCGAAAGACAAGCTATTCAATAATGGGCTGGCAACAAAGCAAACCACGAAACCCAAAATGGCTGTCAATAAGCTCCAGGAGCGTACCACACGAAGACTATGGTGCAGCTTGGCGACATCTTCCGTTCCATAAGCCTCGGAAGTCTCCCTGGTAGCCGTGGCGGAAAGTCCCATGTTCGTGGTATCTGAAACAAAGCGGACGCCGGTATTAAAGATAGACATCAGTCCCATGCCCGCTGGCCCCAGCAGCAAAGCCACCAGCTTGCTGCGCACCAAGCCGACAAGGACACTCAAGGCTTGTACGCCGCCAAAAACGCCCGCGTATTTCAAGATATGGCCATAACTATTGTCTTTTTCGCGATTTTTCATTGTTATACATAAACGAGTTCCCTTGGTTTTTATTATCTTTGTAGTCGTAATTCGAAGCTTATGCAAGACCTGTCCAACTACCCCGAAGAAGCCCATCGGCCACTAATCAGCTTTATCGTCACCACCTATAATTTGCCGATAGAGTATATCACGGAATGCCTGAAAAGTGTCATGCGACTTTCGCTCAACAAGCGGGAGAGGGAAATCATATTGGTGGACGACGGCTCTGATCTCACCCCGCTCAACGAGTTGATAGACTTAAGGGATGGGATTATCTACCTGCGGCAAGCCAACAAGGGATTATCTGCCGCCCGCAACCTGGGACTGAGAATGGCCTCGGGCAGCTATATCCAGTTCGTGGACGGGGATGACTTTTTGCTGCAAGCCCCCTACGAGCACTGCTTGGACATCATGCGTTACCACCAGCCCGACTTGGTGCTTTTCACGGAAAGCAAGAAAAAAGACGTGAAGACCCCCTACAACTTCGAGGGTCCCATGAGCGGAAGGGAATACATGCGGCACAACAACCTGCGTGGGTCTGCCTGTGGATATATCTTCGGCAGGCAGGCCTTGGGTTCGCTGCGGTTCAGGGAAGGGAGCACGGTGGAAGACGAAGAGTTCACGCCCCAGTTGATATTGCGTTGCGAGGTGGTCTACGTTACCACGGCAGAGGCTTATTACTACCGCCAAAGGAAAGATTCCCTGGTTCACGACAAGAGCGAGGAATATCGGCAAAGGAGACTGCAAGACGCGGAACAAATCATTTACCACTTAAAATACTTAGCCGAGCGAATGCCTGAGGCCGACCGAATAGCCCTCAACAGGCGTATCGCCCAGCTCACGGCAGACTTGCTCTATAATGTCATCACCTTTACCCACAGCGGCAAGCAGCTAGACGAGACCATCCATCGACTGGAGGAACGTGGGCTCTATCCACTGCCTAACAAGAACTACTCCCGCAAGTACGCCCTCTTCCACAAGATGATTGGCTACAAGCTAGGCCGCAAGCTGCTGTTGCTCGCGCTTGGAAGAAAATGAAAACTATACCTGCTGTTCTTTCAATAGCCAAGCCTCAATACGCCTCGCGGTACTTGCTCTCGTCCTTGTCGTCAAGCATCGTGAGGTAACTGTGGTAACGGCTCTCGGCGATGAAGTGGTCTTCCACGGCTTGCCTCACCGCACATCCTGGTTCGTGTGTGTGGGTGCAATCACTGAAACGGCAATGTTTGCTAAACTCGAATATTTCCTTGAAATAGCTGGTCAGCTCCTCCCGCTCCATATCAAAGGTGCCAAAGCCCTTGATGCCTGGCGTATCTATCAGGTAACCACCCCCTGGCATTTCCAGCATCTCACTGAATGTAGTGGTGTGGGTACCTGCGTTGTGCGCTTCGCTAATGGCGGCTGTCTTCAGGTTGGCACCCGGTATCAAGCGGTTGATGAGCGTGCTCTTCCCCACTCCACTATTGCCGCTCAGCAAATTGACCTTTCCCCTGGACATCGTGAGCAGTTTTTCAACGCCCATGCCCGTAGCGGCGGAAAGCTCCAGGCATTGGTAGCCCACCTGCCTATAGAGCGTCAACATCATCTCCTGGTAGCGTTTCTCCTCAGGAGTAAGGATGTCGGTCTTGTTGAATGCCAGCACCACGGGCACACGATAAGCCTCGGCGCTAGCCAAAAAGCGGTCTATGAAAGTGGTGGAAGTCTGCGGATAGTTGACGGTGATTACCAAAATGGCCTGGTCAACGTTAGCCGCAAGGATATGGCTCTGCTTGGAAAGGTTAGACGACTTGCGTATGATATAATTGCGTCTATCCTCTATCTCGCTGATAAAGGCCGTTCCCTCCTGGTTGGTAATCAACTCCACCCGGTCACCCACAGCCACCGGATTGGTGCTGCGGATGCCCTTCAGGCGGAAGTTACCTTTTATCTTGCTTTGTATCAGTTGGCCCTCGTCGGTCTTGACGGTATACCAACTGCCCGTATTCTTGATGACTAGTCCTTTCAAGAGATAGACTTTGGGTTACACGGTCATGATTTCCTTGGTCTTGTCGGCCATAAGGGCGTCAATCTTCTTGATATATTTGTCGTGTACCTTCTGCAATTGGTCTTCGGCGTCTTTCTCGTTGTCCTCGGAAAGTCCGTCCTTGATGGCTTTCTTCAGCTTGTCTTTCACGTCGGCGCGCACGTTGCGCACGGTCACCTTGCTGGTCTCGGCCATCTTGTTGCACTGCTTCACCAGTTCCTTTCGCCTCTCCTCTGTGGGTTGGGGAATGGCAAGTCTCACTATCTCACCATTGTTCTCGGGCGTGATGCCTACATCGCTGTCCATGATGGCCTTCTCTATGTCGCGTATCATCTTCCTGTCCCAAGGCTTGATGGCAATGGTACGGGGATCGGGCGTAGAGACGTTGGCCACTTGATTCAGGGGAACTTTGCTGCCATAGCTTTCTACTTTGATGCCATCCAGGATGGCCACGTTGGCACGTCCAGCGCGCACGCGGGCCAATTGCTCTTCCAAGTGCATGGTAGTCATCTCCATGCGCTCCTCGGCATCATTCAATGTCTGTTTTACATCTATCATATTTATCAAGTATTAAATTCCAGTCCACAAAAATAACGCTTTTCGTTGGATTACGCAACAAGTTGGCGGAAATTTTTTCTTACTCGCCGTCCAGCCGCTTCATCTCCTCCGCCACCATGTCGGTAAGCGCGACAAACTCCGCCACGCTAAGTTGCTCGGGTCTGCGGGTCATGATTTCCCTTGAATAGAACTCCTCCGAAGCGGGCTTCGGGAAAAGCTGGCGCAGGCTGACGCGCAACATCTTGCGCCGTTGGTTGAACACTGTTTTCACCACCCGCTTGAAGAGCCGCTCGTCACAACCCAACTCTTTCGTGTCGTTGCGGGTCATGCGGATGACCGCGCTCTTTACCTTTGGAGGCGGATTGAACACGTGCTCGTCGACGGTGAAGAGGTATTCCACGTCATACCAGGCCTGTATCAGCACAGACAGAATGCCATAAGCCTTGGTGCCTGGCTCCGAGGCGATACGCAAGGCCACCTCCCGCTGTATCATTCCTGTACAACAAGGGATTAACTCCTTGTTATCCAACATCTTGAAGAAGATTTGTGAAGAAATGTCGTAGGGGTAGTTTCCCGTCAACACAAAGGGATTTCCGTCGAACACCTGCCCCAAGTCCATACGCAGGAAGTCATCGCCTATGATATTGTCAGCCAGCTTGGGAAAGTGTTCCAGCAGGTAGGCCACCGACTCCCTGTCTATTTCCACCGCCTTCACAGGCCGTTGCTTGGTCACCAGGTATTGCGTCAGCACGCCCATGCCAGGGCCTATCTCCAGAACGGGCAGTTCCGGACACGCGTCCACCGTGTCCGCTATGCGCTTGGCGATATTGAGGTCCACCAGGAAATGCTGTCCCAGGTGTTTCTTGGGCTTTACTTGTCTCATCTTCTAAATAGTAATTGGCGGCTCCCGCCATGGTTTCTTACGCGAAGATACTTGAAATCTTCGACATGGACAAACCTTTTCCCCATTTTTCGCCAAGACCTGGGCCACGGGCATGGCGCAATAATAAAATGGCGGGCACTATGGTCCTGAAACCGTTTCACATAGTAGATAAACCGCGGGAAGTTAGCTATAAACCTCATTCCACGTCGTGAAATAGGCATTCCACGTCGTGGAATAGCTGTTTCACGTCGTGGAATAGCTATTTCACGACGTGAAACAGACTTTGTAGCTAGCTCCTGCGAACTTATTTACTGTCTAAAAAGGGCATGGATACTATCAAAAACTATTTATATACCCGTAAACTCGCGGAGAAATGGAATTTTATCCGTAAATTCGCGGCAGAAAACACATACCGGAACATGATATACTGCATATCCAAGAGAATGGAAATAGCCGCGGCCCACCAACTGCGGCTCAGCCACGAGAGCAAATGCTCCCGTCTGCATGGTCACAACTGGACGGTGACCGTATACCTGATGAGCGAGGAACTGAACGAGGACGGCATGGTGGCCGACTTCACTTCCGTGAAGGAGAGCATACACGGCTACCTGGACCATGGTTACCTGAATGACCTCATAGACCGCAATCCAACGGCGGAGAATATCGCCCAGTGGATAGTGGAGCGAATCCCCCAGTGCTACAAGGCCGTGGTGCAGGAGTCGGAAGGCAACACGGCCATGGCCGTGGACGAGCGCAAGATAGCCGGCAAAGAGAGTTTGGTGCTTTAACGGAACTTTAACAGACGAGGACAAACCACTGTAACTCATGGGAGAACAAAAGTTTTACAGAGTAAACGAGATATTCGCCTCGCTGCAGGGGGAAGGTTATTGGACGGGGCGCGCGGCGGTATTCGTGCGCTTTAGCGGTTGCAATCTGCGCTGCCCGTTTTGTGACACTGACTTCCGCCAATATGAATCGCTGACGCGGGAGGAGATATTGCGCCGGGTGCAAGAGGCCTCGTCTGGCTGTCGCTTCGTGATATTGACGGGAGGAGAGCCAACTTTGCAGGTGGACAGGGAGTTAGTAGACCTCTTCCACCAACACCATTATTATATAGCGATGGAGACCAATGGTACATTGTCCTATCCCGAGGGAGTGGACTGGGTGACTTGCTCTCCCAAGGAGACTTATTGCGCGGGAGCGAAGCTGGCCGTGAGGAAAGTCCACGAAGTAAAAGTGGTCTACGACGGAGAACATCCCGTGAGCGACGAGGGACTGGAATGCCAGGCAAGGTACTTGCAACCCTGCGACACGGGGGACGAGACAAGAAACAAAAAGATACTCCTTGGTGCTATTCGCTACGTGATGGAGCATCCACAATGGAGGTTATCCCTGCAAACGCATAAGCTATTGGGTATCAGGTAAAGTATGCAGGATATATTTTCATTTACTTCACATTCGCCAAGGCGGCAAAAGCAACATCTTGCGCTATCTGTTTTCGTGCGTGCGAAATCACCGCACGCATTTCGCCTAGAAGAGAAGGCTGGGCATGAAGCAAACGCACGATAATTTCTTATATACAGCACAGGGGGCAAGCGCTTGGCGCTTGCCCCCTGTATTGTATTGTCAAACATGTATAAATGCCCAAAACGCCTTAGTCAAGCGTGGCAACGTCCGCCACGAAGTAGAACTGGACGTAAGAGTTGAGCCAGCTGGTCTGCTTCTCATCAGCGTAGATAGCCGCGGCGGTCACCCACATCTGTATCTGCTTCTTCTTCACGCCATCCTTGTTGGTCACGGTACCAATTGCGCCCATAGAGTTGGTGGCATTGACAAAGAAATATACTTGCACTTTGTGATCCTTACCGTTATAGTTGAGATTCATCTCCGCGGGATAGGGATTGATAAGCCAAGCCGCGTCGATAGTGGCATCATCAATGTAAACAAAGTCCATGTCGCAGTTCAAGGTCACGTCTTCCTTGGTCAGCATCTGGTCTCTCTGCTCACCATAGCCCATGTAGTTGCCTATTACCTTGATAGGTATTTTGCTGATGGTGAGCGTGTAAACGGGCTTCATGTTCTCCGTGTCATAATCCTTGCCAATGTAGAACTGACAATCCAGCGTGTCCGTTTGGTCTTGTGGATTAGTCTCGTTCTTGGCGGGAAAAATCACCTTGCCCACGTGGCTGCCCCCCACCATCAGGTATTGCTCCTCTTTTTCCTCAGCAGTCAACTCCCGGTAGTCGTCGCCATCAGAGTCCAGGCAGGAGTTGAAGCCAAACAATGCCATTGCGCAAAGCGCCATTGAGATAAGTTTCAGTTTATTCATGTCGTTGTTATATATAAATGATAATTTTCACTATAAACGTCAATTAATTCTAATCCTTGCGCGAAGGTACTAAAAAAATTTCTTCCGTGAGCAAGATTTTTCTTATCTTCGCGTTTTATGAGTGTTAAATGACTATGAGCCAGCTGCAAGGCATTGAGGAAGAAATCGTCAACCTGTTCAAGAAAGGCCATGACAATGAGGCCATGAACAGGCTGTATGAAGCATACGGAAGCTATTTGGCTGGCGTGTGCCTGCGCTATATCCCCGATGACGACCAGCGCAAGGACATATTGCAGGAATGCCTGGTGAAGATATTTACCCAGATTGACCAGTTCGAGTACAGAGGCAAAGGCTCCCTGAAGGCCTGGATGGCGAGGATTGCCGTCAATGAATCGCTCAGCCAATTGCGCAAAGACAAGACACGCCTCCTTGAAACGCAAGAGGAAAGACTTCCCGACTTGCCTGATGAGGAACCTGAAACAGGCGGCTTGACCGCGGAGGAGATTGCCCAATTGCTTGGCCAACTACCAACAGGTTACAGGACGGTCATCAATCTCTATGCTGTAGAGGGGAAAAGCCACAAGGAGATAGCGGCAATACTGGGCATCAAGCCAGACACGTCGGCCTCGCAGCTGCACAGGGCAAGAAACCTGTTGGCGAAAATGGTCAAAAAATATAAACTAACACGCTGAAACGGATGGAAGAAAGATGGATTACTGACATAAGGAACAAGATGACAGACTACCAGGCAACCCTGCCCGATGGTCTGCTGGAAAAGGCCAAACAAGAGGCGTCACGCAGGAAAAGGCAGGCCGCCAAGGGCAAACGCAAAGCTCTCATTGTTCCCCTGTGGAGCAAGATGGCCGCCGCTGCCGTGGTGATAGCCTTGTGTTGCGTGAGCGCGTGGTTGTTCCTCCACGAAGATTCCGCCCAAGCTCCTTTGGCCGTCAATCGCTCTGTGGAAGAAAGCATTGACAATGCCACCCAAGCTGTCCCTGATGCTGGAGAAGCAGGCATGGAAGAACCCGCCAGGAATATCTATCCACGCCAACTTAACTCCATTAAAGTAGAGAAAACGCTATTTGCCCAGGTACTCCCCGTTGAGGAGATGAAAGAAGAAACCATACAGGAAGACTCCGAAAAAGTGATTTCCAGTCCCCAAAAGCGGTATCACGAGGGGAAAGAGACCCGAAAGATTTCCACCGTAAGGCATCACGAATATACCAATGAGAGTGCCATGCCCCGCCTGAGAGACAAAGGGAAACTCGCCATGTCGGGATACATCTCGGGAGCTTTCGGCAACAGCGGCAGCAGCGTCTATGGCTCTCCCTTCGTGCAAAGTTTCACTGACTCCAAGGGCGGCCAGCCCAGTGAAGACCGCCCCACCATCTATGCTAACAGTGAAAGCGAACTGCTTATGTCCACACAGAGCGCTACACGCACCAACCACCACCAGCCCATCAAGGCGGGCATATCGCTACGCATCCCCCTTAGCAATCGCTGGAGCGTATCCACAGGAGCTACCTATAGCTATCTAGGCTCTGATATCAGCCAAGAAACGGGAAACGCTAGGATGGAAACCAAGCAAAAGCTGCACTACGTGGGTATTCCCGTCAATGTCAACTATAGCGTATTGCGCACAAACAGACTAAACCTCTATGCCTCTGCGGGAGTGGAAATAGAGAAACTGGTAAGCGGCAAACAAGACACAGAACACTATGAGGGAAATACGTTCACCAAGGCCACGAGCCAAAGTGTGAAGGAAGGCCGCCCGCAAATCTCTGGCAACGTGGCCGTTGGAGCCGAGTTTCGCATCGTAAACCAACTGAGCATCTACGCGGAACCAGGTTTGGCCTATCATTTCGACAATGGCAGCGACGTGGAGAACATCTACAAGGAAAAACCTCTCAACTTAAACGTGCAAGTGGGACTGCGCTGGGAGTTGAAGTAATCTCATGACTTCTTGCGCAATACCACGAGCGTTACGGCCACCAATATCAGCGCAATGCCCACCGCCAAGCGAAGGGTAAAACTCTCATGAAACACTAACACGCCAATAAATACGGCTGTCACGGGTTCCAACGCACCCATGATGGCCGCTGGTGTACTGCCAATGGCATTGATGGAGATGGTCATGAAGAACAAACTGAACACCGTGGGCAACAAAGCCAACTGCAAGGCGCATCCCCACTGCTTTACCCCATGCAATAATTGCAGGTTCTCACCAGAAAACCACGTAAAAACCAATATGCTCAACAATCCCGCCAGGCTGACATAGAAAGTAAACTTCAAGGAGGACATATCCGTTTGCCACCTGTTTACCGAGACAATATAGACCGCGTAAAGCAAACTGGAGGCCATCACCAAGACAAATCCCGTAGGGTCCAGCACCACTCCCCCATCCCCTCGATAAAGCAAAGCCACTCCCAGCAAAGCCATAAGAATAGACAGAGCCGTCTGCCAAGTGACATGCTCATGGAAAAAGGCCGTCATCAAGACGGCGGTCATGATGGGATAAACGAACAGCAAGGTGGAGGCGACTCCCGCCTCCATGTAGAGGAAAGAAAGGTAAAGCGCGATGGAGGAAAAGGCAAAAAACGAACCTAGGCATAGGAAACGGATGGCGTGCCCCCACTTGACGCGAAAGCTCTCTCCCCTGTACACCATCATCAAGGCGAAAATTAACAGAGCAATGGCATATCGATAGAAAAGCACCGACCCCGTATGAATACCTTCCTCGTATAAAGGCAACGTTCCCAATGGATTTGTACCATAACATACCGCGGCGATAACACCCGCCGCAAATCCTTTCACTTTTGCGCTCATCCGTGAATAAATCATATCTTGAATACTTTTGCTCTGCAAAATTACGCTTTTAATCCCTATTTCCCGCGGAAAATAAACCTTTTTATCGAATATTTTCCATAAACATTTGCGCATTAAGAGAAAAAACGCTAAATTTGCGTCCACTATCACATAATCTCGGGGTTGACTGGATTTGACGGCGAGATGAAATGGTATGTAAGCATGCGGAGCCTCGTTGGCTAGCTCCATAATCTGAGTGAACGAACTATAATTGGCGAAAGAAATTACGCTCTCGCTGCCTAAGTTGAAGTATAGTAGACTGGCTTAATCCCGTCACAAGGTGATGGGACGAGACATCGCTCAAGGGATGTTGTTCCGAATCTTCTTGATCAAGCGGTGCAGATAAATCGGAAATAGTCAGGGTATGCCCCGCTGCCTTGATGAAATTTAAGGGGATAAGGTGTCGGTTGATGGTCCGGGTTCTGCCGCCACACGAAAACCAAAGGCCGGAATAAGCATGTAGAAAGCGTATGGTTTCCTTGTTCGGACGTGGGTTCGAATCCCACCAGCTCCACTGAAACGTAATAGTGACATTGTCATTTATCACAAGGCCATTACAGGCTTCCATTGAGAAACGACATTATATCTCAGTGGAAGTCTGTTTTTTTTGCGAAGCGCATACTCAAGGCAAAAAGTGAACGTTGAAAGCAAATGAAACAGAGCATACCAATTGCATGACAAGAATATAAAGCAAAAGCAACTGGGGCAAAAAGCTTACGTTTCCTGTCAGCAATTCAAACACATCCACCAAGCCATGGCACTTACCGCTCATCCAAGCGAAACTCACGCTCATTACACAAAGGGCGAAACAGGTATAGGGAATTAGGCTTTGCGCAAAAGGACCAGGACAAAGAACGCCCGTGACACTGCGCAGGATAGCATGGGGAACCAAAGTAAGCAACAGCATCAGCACCACGAACACAACCATCTCTATGGCCACCAGCCACAGCGCGACCCGCTGGCGATAAGTGGAAGGGCGGCATCGCAAGACACCACTGCTCCTAACTGCGTTTACCGCAAAGGACACCAGCACCAACCACACTAAAAAAGGGGAAGCCAGATTGTCCACAAACGAGCTAAAGAACCAGCGAACACCCTCACTTGTCAATATACTGCGCACGATGCCTTCCCGCATCATGGCCGAAAGCAGCCATGAGGTAAACACCAACGCCACCATGAGCACGCTCAAAATGAACGCAGTGTAAGCCAATATACGCCTGTACAGGATTTTTTTCATCAACTCTCGTCTGGTTGTAAATGGTCTATATCCAATATACGCAATTCACAAGCCCTTACCACCAGTCTAACGGCATTGACTCCCATGCCTCCATTGCCGTCAGGGAAGAGCTTTTGAACTAACTCGTTTTGCCGTTTCTCCAAACTCTTCACGCCAAAAGGCATGCCCCGCAAATTGGTTATTTGCTCCTTGGTATATCCTAGAGCCAAATGGCGAAGGAACCTCTCGTCATATTCATCTATCTCGTAATTCACCAAAGCTTCCTGCCGCATCAACCTGCTATTGACATCAGCCTTGAAACGTTCCACTATCTTTTGCAGTATGGGTTGGTTGAACACCATCCTCTTCCCGTCCATGCAACTTGACACATCCGCGCGGGTCAACATTTCCCCACATTTCAAAATAATGCCATCGCAACCAGCGTCAAGAGCGTCTACCCAAAGTTTCTCGTTAAGTATCTCACCCGTAAAGATAAGTATCTTGACATCAGGATGTGCCTCTTTGGTCTGTCTGCATATCTCTACCCCGATGGTAGTGCTTCCGCCAAGTCCCAAGTCCAGTAACACTAAGTCGGGTATACACGACTTAAGCAATTTCCAATAAGCGGCCTCATTGTTCGCGGTGCCAACAATCTCCGCCTCGGGGATATCACTACGTATGATACCTTCTGTGCCTTTCAGTTCCAGGGGCACATCCTCTACGATGATGACTTTGAATGGTTTCATATGACTGTTTGTTTAAGTTTTGGCAGTAATATCTTTATCTCTGTACCAATGGTGGCAGGCAAGGCAAGAATACCGCAACGCCGCAAGTTGGTAGCTTCTCCTATCTCCCTCACGATTTGCTTGCATATTAAATAGCGTAAGTCTACGGTAAGTGGGGTAAAGAGACCTAACCGTTGTTCTTCGGTATAGGTCACCTTCGGCATATATACATTATATATTATATAGGAGTCCTGTTTCTCGTCTGCCTTGACATTAACACGAATATCGCCCGCAATCTTGCGCAGCGTATCGAACAAATACTCCACCAAGGTATCATCATAGCGAGGATTTCCTTCTACTTGTTGCGCCGCTTGCCTGGACAGCATGACATAAAGGGAATGATAATAGTCAACAAGCTCCCGCAACGCCATCACATCCTCTGGATGGTCAACTATCAATTGTTGGATCCGGGCGGGATAATACATGGTCTCATGCTTGAGAGTGGAAAGGCAATTATCCAACACGCTATTGCTGACATGCAATCGTTCGCTCTCATAATTCACACGCCGCAGCTCGTCCGTGGCAATCTCCAGATTGGCGGCCTTATCTTTATCCGCGGCGATGCTTTGCCGTAAAGCCTCCTCTATCTCTGCCACGATATCAGAAAACTCCCTGCTGGTGTTACCCATATTCTTATGCTGTCGCCAGATGGTCTCTATGCGTGCCAACTTCTCCTTATCGCTCGCCGCAGACAACAACGTCTCGTTGATATCATTTATTTTCTCTACCGCAAATCTACGATAAAGCACATGGCGGTAATAAAGGAAATAATAAACCGGGAAAATAGAGAGCAAGAGCAACACCAATAAAGCCACCGCGATAATCTTGTTTGCCTCTGATTGCTGTAGCGTAGTTACATATGTGGGCAAAGAAACATCCGCGCTATAAGCACGAAACAGTTCCGTATACGCCTTGTTGTTCGTTTGGTAAACTTCCCACTTGTGCAGGGCAAGAGCCGCAATCGCCTTCTCGTTGTAAAGGGTAAGCAATACATCGTAGGGCAAATCCACTCCCTTCTGAAACCAATTCCACCCATCAGAACGAGATTTATCCCATGCATGTTTCGTCAATCCGTTCTTCTGAACATAAGATGTGGCATGTGCCTCAATATATAAAGTCGCGGAGTCCGCAAAGTGTAAAGCTCGCTCAAACCTGCCCGCTATATTAGAATTGTATGCACTATCCGCCAACTCCCTGGCTATCTCCAAACGTGAAGTTCCTTGGGCTTGAAGAGAGATTGAAGTGAATGTCATAAAGCCGCACAACAACAAGACGATACGCATGATGCCCTTAGGCAAACGGAAAGATATCCTGCTTCCCTTGCCCATCTGGCTTACGGCCCATATATCGCATACATGAAAGATGGAACTAACCTTCTTGTATTTCTCTATAATGCCCTTGCAATTTAACAACCCAAAACCATGGCCACCTGTATAAGTACGGTCAAAAAGATGGGCTAGCTTATCTTCACTCATCCCTTCTCCTGTGTCAGTGACAATTATCTCCACACTATCAGGAACTTCTTGGGCTTCTATCGTGACATTCCCTCCCGCTACCGTAAACTTGCGGGCATTGTCCGCAATGGTATTAACCATGAAAAGCGTCAAAGCTTTATCTGCTTTTACGATAGCGCTAGTAGGCTTCACCTGCAACTTTATGCCTCTCATGTCATAAGCCATCTTTCCCTTTGCCACTATGTCAAAAAGAGGCTGCAAGGGGAAGCTTTCTATCTTGAGCTGCAAGTCACCTTGCCGCATTTCAATCCAACGGGTAAGAACATCATTGTATTCGTTGATTTTCCCCGTCAGTTCCATTAGGTATTGGTAACGTTCCGCGCTCCTTTCTGGAGTTTCCTTTTTGGTGGAAAGAACATCAATCTCATGCATCATGCGGTCAATAAAGGGCGTGATGCTATTAACCAGTTGTATCTTCGCTCTTTGCTCAACGTTCCTGGTGAGTTGTTTCTCTTTCAACAACACCCCCATTTTATACTTCTCTTGCAACTCTTCCTCTTGAGCAAGCAAGTCGGTCACATGCGCCTTGTTTATCTCTTTCCATTTTTTCAAAGGCTCCAACAACTCGGCTAGCGGATGGACACGTTTTGCGTTGGCACGTTTATGCGTTAAAATGATGAGCAATATGATGATGGCAAGAATCATTGCCACCACGGCGGCTATCATGCCATTCAGTATCTTTGAGCTTTTATCCAGTTGAGCGGCACGAGCCTCCAGGAATCTATCTTGGCGTGTCTGCTCTTGTATATCCAGATAAATATTGCGGTTGTAATCGCTTTGCTGCTTATCGTTGAGGGCGGAATATGTCAACGAAAGTTCTTCACGAATAGAAGCCACCAAGTCTGGAGCTTGCTCTATGGCCTTGTTTTCCGCTAACGCTCTGTTCAAACAGTAGAGTGAAGACTCGTAATCCCCCATATTAAAGTAGCACTGTGCCAATGTACGATTGGCGCCGGCGATTTGATATACGTCGCCATACTCCGTAAAGTGCGACAATGAGCGTTGCGCCAAGTCTATAGACTTCAGCGAATCTGGCACCTCTATTCCAAACAAGGGAATAAAACAAGATTCTTGCTCCGCATTGGGATAAGAATGATGAGTGTTAAACTCAAAATGATATACCCACGATAAATCCCTCATGTCGTCATCATTCCACAGATGCTCTGACATGGCCTGCAAAGAGTTGGCTTTCCAATAAGGGTATTTATCAGCCGCAAGCGTATAACATCTTAACAAATAGCCAAACTCCTTTACACACGCATGACCAGGGAAGACTCCTCCCGCTCCCATGTTGTAAAGATATCCTAAATACTGCGCGGTATCTTGTTGGATTTCTTCGGGGTTTATCGCATAAAGTGATTTCCTGAAGGAATCGATGCTATTTACATAATAAAAATATGTGGCTTCAACGATATGGAATTCCGAACGGGCATATATCATGCGAAGTTTTTGTCTATCGGAAAGTCTTTCGGGTTCTTCATCAACGCGGCGTAAACGTCGTTGCGCCTTTTCCCTGTATACGTAAAAATCTTTATTACGCGATTCACGCTGACAAAGCCTCATCAACTGAATGTCAGCAACCAATAACTCCACTTGGTTGTCTGTTGTCTCGGCAACTTGTCGCAATAAATCGTAGGCAATATTGTAATCCATTCTGGCGATGTGATAGAATGCCAGATTGTTCAAGGCGGCAGCCTTTCCTTCATCATAGCCTCCTGAAAGAGAGTCTGCCAACATGGCGTAATAGTAAGTGGAGTCTAGATTCTTATAATGAAAATCATATGATATATCATTCAGCTTATCAATCATCCGCTGATTGGAAGATGAACAAGCCGCGAAAAAAAGTGCCATCACGCTTATGGCGATGATGGCACATATATGGCATGGAATTTTACGCACGAGCCTTTGCAATATAGCCCAATGCCTCCTTGCATTTATCGGTGATAGCCTGCCAGTCCTTAGCGGCAACTGTCTCTTTGGGGAAAAGCTTAGAGCCCATACCTACACAGAAGACACCTGCCTTAATCCAAGCAGTCAAGTTTTCCTCATCAGGAGATACCGCGCCGGTTACCATAATATTACTCCAACGCAATGGACCCAAGACGTTCTTCACGAAAGAAGGACCTCCTACATTACCCGCGGGGAATACCTTGGTAACATCACAACCCATGGCCTGAGCGTCATTAATTTCGGACACGCTGCCACAGCCAGGAGAATAAGGAACTAGCCTGCGATTACATACAGGCGCAATCTCTGGGTTAAAATTTGGACCTACTATGAAATTCGCACCTAACTGAATATAAAGCGCGGCGGTGGCGGCATCGATTACCGTGCCTGCCCCCAATATCAATTCGGGGCACACCTTGTCAGCCCACTTAACCAACTCTCCAAATATCTCATGGGCAAAATCACCGCGATTGGTGAATTCAAAAACCCTCACGCCTCCATCATAGCAAGCCTTGATAACGCTTTTACATGTTTCCAAGTCGTTGTTGAAAAATACAGGTACCATACCAGTATCATGCATGGCCTGCATCACTTGCATCTTATTGAATTTCGCCATAATCTTATTCTGATTACCTAATTATTATACCATTAATTTGTTACCTTTGCACCCGGCCACTGGCATTACCGCCCGCCAAGGATTCCACCTCGTCGGCAGATACCAAATTGAAATCTCCTGGTATGGTATGCTTCAAGGCGGAAGCAGCCACAGCAAACTCCAAAGCCTCACCTTGTGTAGCTTTCGTCAGCAAACCATGAATAAGTCCACCTGAGAAAGAGTCGCCGCCACCTACCCTATCAACGATAGGCATGATGTCATAATGCTTGCTTTGATAAAACTCCTTGCCATCATAGATTAACGCCTTCCAACCATTGTGGGAAGCGGAAAGAGACTCGCGCAAGGTGGATACCACATATTTAAAGCCAAACTCCTCCATCATGCCTTTAAATATACCATAATAACCCTCTGCGTCAGTCTTACCACCTTCCACGTCAGCGTCTGGCTTGAAACCTAAACAAAGTTGAGCGTCTTCCTCATTTCCAATACATACGTCAACATATTTCATCAAGGGGCGCATCACTGAAATCGCTTTCTCGGAAGTCCACAACTTTTTGCGGAAGTTTAAGTCTACCGAGATGGTTACGCCATGGCGTTTCGCTGCTTCGCAAGCCAACTTGGTAAGCTCCGCGGCATTGTCGCTGATAGCAGGCGTGATGCCACTCCAGTGAAACCATTGCGCTCCTTCCATGATGGTGTCAAAATCAAAGTCAGAAGGCAGAGCCTCCGCAATGGCACTGTGAGCGCGGTCATAAATTACCTTAGAAGGGCGCATAGACGCACCTGTCTCAGCGTAATAAAGACCTACTCTCTCACCCCCGCGGGCAATAAACTGGGTATTTACCCCATAACGACGCAGTGCGTTAACGGCTATTTGGCCAATTTCATGCTTTGGTAACTTCGTGACAAAATAAGCTTCATGACCATAATTAGCCACACTTACAGCCACATTTGCCTCACCCCCACCAGGAATGATGCGGAAAGAATCGCTTTGGATAAACCTATCGTTGCCTTCAGGAGACAAACGAAGCATAATCTCACCTAATGTTACAATTTTTGCCATAGTCAATAGATTAAATTTTTATCGTTTGTTTGTAATAGATTAATTTAATCGTAATTCACGGCAAAAATAATGATTATTTCCCAATTGGCGAAACAAAACAACGTTTTTTTGCCACTCAGATAAAATTTAAATAGAGCTGTGTTTTTTTATTCAACTTTTATTCGTAACTTTGTGGCGTACTACTAATGTCTTTAAAATTTGCGCGATACTTTGCTAGTATTATATAAAAAGAGATAAGCGCATCACCAAAAACACTGGAGAGATGGCAAAAAAGATAAGAATCAAGGATATCGCTGAAAGGGCGGGAGTGTCGGTAGGAACCGTTGACCGAGTATTGCACGACCGTCCCAATATCTCCAAACAAGCACGAGAAAAAGTGGAGAAGGCCTTAAAGGAAATGGATTATCAGCCCAATATGTATGCTAGCGCATTGGCATACAACAAATCTTACACCTTTTACATGCTTCTGCCTAAGCACGACTCTGAAGCCTACTGGGAAGAAATAGAGGAAGGCGCAAGAAAGTGCGAAGAGGTAAGGCGTGATTTCCACATTAACGTGGAGATACACTACTACGAACGAATGCAGGAAGATTCGTTCCACCAAGAAAGTGAGGCCATCTTGGCTGATAATCCCGAAGGTGTTGTCATCGTGCCCACCACCCTACCGGTCACAAAGATATTCACCGACAAGCTACATGAGCGCAATATCCCTTTTGTGCTGCTTGATTCCTATATGCCAGACCTCAACCCTCTCACCTTCTATGGACAAGACTCTTTTTGCAGCGGATATTTCGCCGCGAAGATGCTGATGCTCATCGCAACCAAGGAGACGCAAATCATGCTTATGCGGCAAACCAAAGGGGGAAGTGTCGTCAGTAAGCAGCAACACAATCGAGAGATAGGCTTTAGGCATTACATGCACGAACATTTTCCGCAAGTGGAAATCATAGAGATGAACTTGCCGTTTGAGTTACCCCGCACTCAATATGATGATATTCTAAAGGAATTCTTCCAAAAACATCCGAAAATACATCACTGCATAACCTTAGGTTCCAAAGCTCATATCGTGGCGGATTTCCTCTTGAAAGTTGGCCGCAAGGATGTACAAATAATGGGATACGACATGGTGGGGAAAAACGAGAGAGCCCTGCGCCTGGGAGCCATTTCATTCTTGATAGCCCAGCATGCCTACATGCAAGGTTATGCTTGCGTAGACTCTCTTTTCCAACATATCGTGTTAAAAAACAAGGTTGAACCCATCAACTATATGCCAATTGAGTTGATATCCAAGGAAAACATAGATTTCTACAGACGAACACAACTATAAAACTAACTCTATGGAACAATCAAGCTTTATCAAAATCAACCCCGCCGACACGGTGGTGGTTTGCCTTAGACCATTCGCCAAAGGCGAGACTATCTTGGTAGATGGACAAGAAATCACATTATTGCAAGACACGCCTGCGGGACATAAGGTACTGCTACATGATGTCACCCAGGGAACTGACATCATCAAGTATGGCTACCCCATAGGTCATGCCCTTCATGACTTAAAACAAGGAGAATGGGTGAACGAGAATAACTTGAAAACCAATCTGGCTGGGACGTTAGAATATACCTATAAACCTGTAAAAGAAAAATTGTCCATTCCCGCGGAGGATGTCACCTTTCAAGGATATGTTCGCAAAAACGGCGAAGTGGGCATTCGAAATGAGGTCTGGATTGTCCCCACTGTAGGTTGCGTGAATGGTGTCGCCGAGAAATTGGCCGAAAAATTAAGGGAAGAAACCAAATGCGAAGGTGTCAACGCTATTTTCGCATGGCATCACAATTATGGATGTTCCCAGTTAAGCGGTGACCATGAGAATACACGCAAAGTATTGCGGGACATTTGCCTGCATCCCAACACTGGTGCCGTGTTGGTTCTGTCATTGGGATGTGAAAACAATCAACCAGATGCCTTCATGGAAATGCTGGGCAACTACGACAAAGAACGCGTGAAGTTGCTGGTCACCCAAAAGGTGGAAGGCGACGAAATAGAAGAAGGCATGCGCGTTTTGCGCGGTCTCTATGCTTTAGCAAAAGAAGACAAGCGCACCTCTGTGCCAATTAGCAAGTTGAGGGTAGGGCTGAAATGTGGAGGTTCAGATGGTTTTAGCGGCATTACCGCCAACCCCTTGGTGGGCGAGTTTTCAGACTGGCTTGTCGCGCAAGGCGGAACTTCCATTCTTACAGAAGTCCCGGAGATGTTTGGCGCAGAAACCATCCTAATGAACCGTTGCGAAACTCCCCAGCTCTTTGAGCAAACCGTAAACCTCATCAATAATTTCAAGGAATACTTCCTGTCACATGGTGAGCCTGTAGGCGAGAATCCTTCGCCAGGCAACAAGGCTGGCGGCATCTCCACCCTGGAAGACAAGGCTTTGGGATGTACACAAAAATGTGGGCGCGCTCCCGTGAGTGGCGTATTGGAGTATGGCGACAGGTTACAGCATGATGGCCTAAACCTATTGTCCGCCCCTGGCAATGACTTGGTCGCCGCCACAGCGTTAGCCTCGGCAGGATGCCAGCTTGTGCTCTTCACCACGGGTAGAGGTACGCCTTTTGGCACTTTTGTTCCCACCATGAAGATATCCACCAACTCCAATCTCTACCACAATAAGCCCAATTGGATAGACTTCAACGCCGGTGAATTGGTTGAGGGAACAAGCATGCAAGTCCTGTTGCGCAAGTTTATAGACAAGATTATCGCTATAGCCAGTGGCGAAAATGTGCGCAACGAGGATAATGGGTATCGGGAAATAGCCATCTTCAAGAATGGCGTCACCCTATAACCTTATAATATATTAAGGTATATGAGCAACAAAAGAGGCTTACTTGCACTGTCGCCACTGCTCCTGTTTATCACGCTCTATGTAGGGCTATCCTTGGCGGCGGGCGACTTCTATAAAGTTCCCATGACGGTGGTGTTCCTCATTGCGAGTGTTTACGCCATCATCATATCAGGCGGCTTGCCGTTGCAAAAGCGCATCAACACTTTTAGCCATGGCGCGAGTTCAGGCAACCTCTTATTGATGTTATGGATATACGTACTGGCAGGAGCATTCGCCGCTTCCGCGAAACAGATGGGGGCCATAGACGCTACCGTCAATATGTGTCTCACCTATTTGCCAGCCAGCATGTTGCTGCCAGGTCTTTTCCTTGCCGCCTGCTTTATCTCCTTATCCATAGGCACCAGCGTGGGCACCGTGGTGGCTTTAGTTCCTATCGCGGTTGGCATTGCGCAGTCCGCTGATGCCAGCGTCCCGCTCACAACCGCCGTTATCGTGGGCGGTGCTTACTTTGGGGATAATCTTTCTTTCATATCTGATACGACCATCGTGGCCACGCAAACCCAAGGCTGTTCCATGAGCGACAAATTCAGGGTAAATTTGCTCATCGTGAGTCCGGCGGTGATATTGGTGTTGGCCATCTATGCCGTGATGGGAGCGGGCCTCAGTTCCCCCAGCCACGTGCCAGCCGTGGAGTGGGCAAAAGTTGTCCCATATCTAGTCGTATTAATAACAGCTGTCTGTGGCATGAACGTGATGGCCGTGCTCGTACTAGGTATCGTCATGTGCGGCGTTATAGGATTGATAGACGGTTCTTATGACCTATTCGCTTGGATGACATCCATGGGAGAAGGCATCGTCAGCATGGGCGAACTCATCGTGATTGCCATGATGGCGGGAGGATTGCTTGAACTTATCAGGGAAAATGGCGGCATCAACTATATCATAGAGAAGCTTACAGCCCGTATTCGCGGCAAGCGGGGAGCGGAACTGTCCATCGCCGCCTTGGTAAGTTTGGTGAATTGTTGCACAGCCAATAACACCGTGGCGATTCTTACCGTGGGAAGTATAGCCAAGAAGATAGGCGACCGGTTTGGGGTAGACAACCGGAAGGCCGCCAGTATCCTTGATACCTTCTCGTGCGCCATACAGGGCGTTATCCCCTACGGCGTACAAATGTTGTTGGCGGCAGGCCTTGCGGAGGTTAGCCCCATGCAAATACTCCCCTATCTCTATTATCCTGTAGCCATAGGCATTGCCTCGCTTGCGGCTATCCTCCTGCGTTATCCCAAGAAATACTCTTGACTAAGCCACTATGAACATGAATTTCCTTCACCGCAACCTCTTCGCTAAACTCAGGGCAGAAAACTTCTCTACAGGGGAACAAATGGAACCCATGACTCACTTCAAGCACGAGAAGATCAATCGCATGATGGAGAACATCCAAAACATGCCGCCGGGAAGCGTGGAGTTCAATAACTTTTTCCTCAACAAGCGGTTCGTCAAGTTGCAAAACGACGAACGCCATGCCATAGACACCTCCGTGGAGACGCTATACCTGCTACGCCTCATTGTGGGCAATATCAACGGCATGCTTTCCTATGGCATTTCCTTGAGAGGTATCGTGCAGTTAGGCAATTACCTCAGGACAAGAGGGGACAAAGTAGACTTCGTGAAACTGGAGAACTGGTTGCGCAGGCTCCACATCCGCCGCATGGCACAGTTGCAAGGCAGCATTCTCATGCGTTTCTTCAATTTCGAACAGGATGAGTTACCGTTCGTCCGCCATGTGGAAAAAGGAGCCTATAAACTTACGCTACAAGCTCTTTACTTCAATATAAAAGACAAAAGGGAAATCAAGTTTGAGCAAAACAACATCGGACTGGTACAAACCCAAGGGACAGGCATGCGCAAACAGGTATTCCACAGCATGCGATATTTTCCATACGCACCCTTGGAGACCACCAGCGGCCTCTTCCGGAATGTCACTCGCTCGCTCTCCGAACTTGAAGAATAAGTTGGAAACATATAATTATTGCAAAAAAGCAAGGCTTCCAAACCTATATGTCATTGATTTTTCATAACTTTGCGTTATGAATCGTATTATCATAGCCTTTCTCTTCATATTGCTGCCTTACTATGCCCATGCGCAAGTGCAATGCGAAGATACCTGCAAGCATATTCACGGCATTGATATCAGCCACTATCAGCGTACCGTTTTCTGGGAGACATTAGGGGACAACGCCAAGATGGCCTATGTCTATATCAAGGCCACGGAGGGCGGTACCCACATAGACAGCAGATACAAGAACAATATAGACATGGCCCATGAACATGGGCTAAAGGTTGGCTCTTATCATTTTTATCGGCCAAAGACCCCGCAACAGGAGCAGCTGGACAACTTTCTCGCCCAATGCAGGCCAGAAGACCAAGACCTCTTGCCCATGATAGACATCGAGACACGCGGCGGGCTGAGGCCTGAAGCTTTCCGGGACTCACTCATGAAGTTCCTTGATTTAGTGGAGAAAGCCTACAAGCAAAAGCCCTTGCTCTATACCTATACCAATTTCTATAACGCCAATCTCAAGGGACACATCGACAACTATAAGCTCATGGTGGCGCAATATACCGCGGAAGAGCCAAGATTGGCTGACGGCAGAGACTTCGAGATGTGGCAATATACGGGTAAAGGACACATCAAGGGCATCAATGGCTACGTGGACAAGAGCCGGTTCATGGGCAAGCATAAGCTGAAAGAAATAAGGTTCAGGCATAGATAACCAAAACGAAAACCATATTTAATCTATAGCGATGGCAATCATCAAGTGTCCCGAGTGCGGAAAAGATGTTAGCGACAAGGCGCCGTTTTGCCCTCATTGTGGCGTGAAGATAGCGGGGGAGCTCCCCGTTCCTGTGCCCCAGCCCAATCCAAAGAAGGCTTCCCATGGGCACAAGACACTTCTTGTGAGTTTCATCGTGGCGGTTATCGTGTGCGGCATGGGGGTGTTGGTCTATCAAGTCAAGATGGGCAAAAAGGAGAACGAAGCATATGCCATGGCCTCCTCCAGCGCGGATACCCTCATCATGCAGAGTTATCTGGAGCGTTATCCGCACGCCAACGAAACCCATCGGCAAGAAGTGATGGACCTGCTTGAGAAAGCAAGAAAAATGGAAAAAGACTGGAATAACGCCAAGACCAGCAACAGCCTCTCGGAAATCAAGGATTTCCTTTCCACCTACCCTAACAGCTCACACCGTCAAGCAGCGGAAGAAAGGATAGACTCACTGTCGTGGGCCATGGCCAAAAACAAGAACACGCCAGAATCCTATAACCAATATATAGGGGAATTTCCCGAGGGCGCCTACATCGACCAAGCGCAAGACGCCTTGCGAAAGCGGTTGGGACAACAAGTGCAACCAGAAGAGAGGGAGATGGTGAGAGCGCTTTTCCGCAAATTCTTCCAAAGCGTAAACTCCCGTAACGAAGACGCCATGCTCAGTACCTGCGAAGATATTCTCACCAATTTCCTGGGCAAACCAACCGCCACCAAAAGCGACGTGGCCAGTTTCATGCAGAAAATCTACAAGCCGGAAATCACTAACATGAACTGGTACCTGGACAACGACTACGCCATCAAGAAAAGAGAAGTCGGAGATTTAGAGTACGAGTACCAGGTTACCTTCTCCGCCAAGCTGGAGCGGGAGTATTCAGAGAAGCCAAAAGAGGAATCCAGGTTTCGGGTTACAGCCACCGTGTCTCCCGACGGGAAAATATCCAGCCTCAATCTCACTAAGATATTGCAGCCGGAATAACCACAAACGCGGCTCCGGAATCCCTTCCAAAGCCGCGTCACTTTACTTTTAACGATGAGTCTTTATACTCTAAATTATCCTGACCAATCCTTGTTACCTCCAATACCTATCAAGTGACTATACTACAAATCTTTAACCTATTAAACTAAAACCTAAACCTTGAAGTCAAATCCTAACAATCTTATACCTTATCTACCTATCGATACCGCGAAATTATCCACTATTTCCAAATCCCACAAACGTTTAAGGAAAAATCTTCACATCAGCTCCGATTTTCTTGACATACATCAATTCATCATTCTCTTAGAGTTCGCACGAAGTTCAAATAGCTTCCATTTATCCTACACCATGTAACATAATCTTAACATTTGCCTCCTATATGTCGAAAGTTGGACAACGCCAATGAGAATACAAAACCATTCAAACAGCGGCAAATAAGCGTTCTGTTCTGAAGCCAAGAAAGCACGATTCTGAAAACAAGTTATTTCGCTCGCGAAAATAACTTATTTCGCCAATCAAAACAAGTTATTTTGTCAAGCAAAATAACTTAAATTGAAGAGTAAAACAAGTTATTTTCACACGGCTCTAGGAGCGATAGCCCAATCGCTGGGCAATACGCCCTGCTTGGACTCTCCGTGCTTGGCCATCTTACCGGTGCGGAAAGCGTTACTCCCCACGGATAACAGCAAGAAAATCATTGCCATATTTGTTTTTCTTGAACTCGCCGATGCCGCTGATCTCGCCCAAACGATCCAGCGTTAGCGGGCGGAGGGAGGCCAAGGAGTGAAGTACCTTGTCACTAAACACCATGTAGGGGAACACGTGATCACGCTGAGCCAATCGCTTACGCAATTCACGCAAACGCTCAAACAGCTCTGGGTCTTCCGCTATTTCCACCGCCGAGAGGCGCGCCTCGGGCAAAGGAGAAACCTCCGGCATAAGGTTAGGACGCTTGGTTTTCTTGGCGGCAAGAGGTGTGTCCTTCACTTTTGCCAACATCACTTGCCGCCGTCCCCGCAAAACCTCATCTCCCAAAGGCGTTACCATAAGGGCGTTGCCCCGATCATAGGCTATCTCAATGAAACCCATGTGGAGCATTTGCAGCAAATAGTCATGCCAATCACGATAGCGAATGTCCCTTCCCGCGCCAAAAGTCTTCAGCTCTTGGTAATGATGCCTTACCACGGTTGGCGTGAACTTGCCCTGCAAGATATCTATAACAGTGGCAAAGGGCGCTTGCTGGTCAGCGCGGCGAATGGCACTCAAGGCCTTTTGGGTGACAATCGTGCCGTCGAAAGTCTGTGGCGGGTTCTCACACACATCACAATTGCCGCAATCGTGGCTTGACACCTCACCGAAATAGTTGAGCAAGATACGGCGACGACAGACCTGCGACTCAGCGTATTCCATCATGCGGTTAAGTTTCTCTTGGCAAACTTCCTTTTGCCCGCTTTCGTCAATAAAGCTCCGCATTCGGTTAATGTCAGCGTATGAATAGAACAAGACAGCATCCGCGGGGGCACCATCCCTTCCCGCACGGCCTATCTCCTGATAGTAAGACTCCAGGGACTTAGGCAGGTTGCCATGAAACACCCAGCGCACGTTACTTTTGTCTATACCCATGCCGAAAGCGATGGTGGCGCAAACCACCTGCAACAAGTCTTCCTTGAACTGGTTTTGCACCGTCTCGCGCTGCTCGGATGGCATGCCCGCATGGTAACAAGCCGCCTTGACCCCTTTTAGGAGTAAGTCGCGGGCCATGTCCTCCGTGTCCTTGCGGGAGAGGCTATAGATGATTCCGGGGTCACCGGGATGGCGATGGATATAGTCCAGGATATATGCCAGCTTCTGAGCCTTCTTGTATCCTTTTATCACCTCCAGGTGTATGTTGGGACGGTCAAAAGAACTTATGAAACTTTTCCCGTTCAACCGCAATTGAGTGACGATATCCTCTCGGGTCAATTTGTCCGCCGTGGCCGTAAGAGCCATTACTGGCACATGGGGAAACACGTCTCTCAGTTCTCCCAGCCGTGTATATTCCTTGCGGAAATCATGCCCCCACTGACTGATGCAATGGGCCTCGTCTATGGCAAACAGACTGATGGGAACGCTTTTGAGCAGATAGTGCATTTCCGAAAGAGCCATCTCTGGGGAAAGGTAGAGCAACTTCAGTCCCCCCGCCATGCAACGGCGACGTGTCAAGATGTTCTCTTCCCCATCGTGCCCGCTATTGAGCGCGGCAGCGGGAATACCGTTTGCCTGCAGGGCATGCACCTGGTCATGCATCAGGCTGATAAGGGGAGAGATGACGATGGCCGTACCTTCCATGGCCAGGGCTGGCAGCTGATAGCATATACTCTTGCCGCCTCCCGTTGGCATTAACACCAGGCAGTCGTGTCCTGACATCACTTCAAGCATGATTTCCCGTTGGTTAGGGCGGAAAGTGTCAAAGCCGAAATAGCGCTTCAGAAGTTTTTCCAGTTCCATCCGAAAATTATTTTCCGCGAAGGTAATCAAAATTTCCCAATATGCCGACCCTCTTCTTTGGAAAACACTCACCTACTCCCCTACCGCGGAACAAGGGAATGACTAGCGGGACGCAGGAATATAATTGACAGATTATAGTGATTAAATTTGGATGTTTCAGAATTTTGGCATAATTTTGCAAAGACAAATCTCAAAAGGTATGGCAACAGAACACACAAACCACGTAACAGGGAAAAAAGAACCGCTTTATCGTTCTTTGGTCTCACCGCAAGTGATGGACGCTTTGCAAGAGCGCATCACGCGAGTGATATTGGTAGAGAAGAAATACAGGGATAAAGAATTCTCGGCGCAGAAACTCGCCAGTGAGCTTGGCACCAACACCCGATACATCTCCGCTGTGATAAACGTAAGATTTCGCATGAACTACGCGTCTTTCGTCAACAAGTATCGCATAGAGGATGCCATGACTATCTTGGCAGACAAACGCTACAAGAACCTGACCATGGAAGACGTGGCGGACATGGTAGGCTTCGCCAATAGGCAAAGTTTCTATTCCGCTTTCAGAAAGGTAAACAAGTGCACACCCCGTGATTACAAGATGAAGGCCATGGAAGAGCGAATGGAAACGGAAAAGAGGTTGGCGGAGAAGAAAAAGGCCAGCAAGAAAAAAACTTCCACCATGCAATAAGGCTTATGAACACCACGCAAACAGAAGATTTCCCCTACACAGAGGAACGTTTCGCCGACATACAGCTGTTGCGCTATCGGCTAAAAGGGTTTGAAAACCTGTCGTTGCGGCAAAAAGCATATATCTATTGTCTGGCCAAGGCTACGTTGGCTGGCAGGGATATCACTTTCTGCCAAAAAGGGAAATACAATCTCACCATCCGCAAAACGCTGGAGGCCATCTACCAGCATAGCCAAAGCGACCGCTCCACGCCAAACTTTCAAGCATTGACGATATACTTGAAGCGAGTGTGGTTCTCCCACGGTATTTACCATCACTATGGTTGCGAGAAGTTTCTGCCTGGCTTCAGCGAGGACTTCTTCTGTGACGAGGTAATGGCGTTGCCTAATGAATTGTTGCCTTTGCGTAAAGGAACAGACAAGGCCATGTTGCTGGAAGAGCTGATACCCGTGATTTTTGACCCAGAAGTATTACCCAAAAGGGTCAACCAAGCTGATGGCGAAGACCTGGTGTTGACATCTGCCTGCGACTTCTATGAAGGCGTAACGCAAAAGGAAGCTGAGCGTTTCTATGAAAACATGAGGCAGCCGAATGACCCCGAGCCGCCTTCGTATGGGCTGAACAGCAAGCTGGTGAAGCGAAACGGGCAATTGACCGAGCTCGTCTACTCGGAAAACGGACTCTTCGGAGAGGCCATCAAGTGCATCACCTCATGGCTGAACCGCGCTCTCAACTATACAGAGAACGAAGCGCAAGCCCACTTGATAGAATTGCTGGTGAAGTATTACCGCACAGGCAACCTAAAAGATTTCGATAAATACAGCATAGCTTGGGTGGGCGAGAATGAAGGCATGATAGACTTCGTAAATGGTTTCATAGAAGTATATGGTGACCCTTTGGGACTGAAAGGAACTTGGGAAGGCATCGTGGAATACAAGGATCTGGAAGCCACCAAACGCACACAAACCATCAGCGACAACGCGCAATGGTTTGAGGATCACTCGCCCGTGAATCCAAAATACCGTAAACCCGTGGTCAAGGGTGTCACGGCCAACGTGATACAAGCCGCCATGTTGGGCGGTGACGAATATCCCGCTTCCGCCATTGGTATTAACCTGCCCAACGCCAACTGGATACGGCAAGCGCATGGCAGCAAAAGCGTGACCATAGGCAACTTGATTGAGTCATATAACCAAGCCGCCAAGGGCAATGGCTTCCGCGAAGAATTCGTAATAGACAGGGAAACCATAGCGTTGATTGACAAATATGGCGACCTGACCGATGATTTGCACACCGACTTGCATGAGTGCTTGGGACATGGCAGTGGTCAACTGATGCCCGGTGTATCCCCCGATGCCTTGAAAGCCCATGGCAATACTATCGAGGAAGCCCGCGCTGACCTATTTGGTCTTTATTACATAGCTGATCAGAAACTGGTGGACTTAGGCCTTCTGCCTGACAATAACGCTTACAAGGCACAATACTACACCTACTTGATGAATGGGCTGATGACGCAATTGGCCCGTATCAAACCTGGCGCGGACATAGAGGAAGCCCACATGCGTAACCGTTCCTTGATAGCGCACTGGGTACTGGAGCACGCTGAAGGGGCGGCGGAGCTGGTACGTAGAGAGGAGAACGGGGAGCAAAAGACATATTTGAAAGTTAATGACTATTCCAAACTAAGGCAACTTTTCGCCACCCTCTTGTCGGAAATACAACGCGTCAAGAGTGAAGGCGATTATGAGGCTGCCCGTGAGTTGGTGGAAAAGTATGCCGTCAAAGTGAATCCCGATTTGCATACAGAGGTGTTGAGGCGTTATGAGCGGTTGAACATAGCCCCCTATAAAGGTTTCATCAACCCATGGATGAAAGTTGTTTGTGAGGAAAATGGCGACCTAAAAGATGTCACGCTTGACTACACCGAAACCTATGAGCACCAGATGTTACGCTATTCGGAAGAATACGGCAAACTATAAACCATGAATGAAAAGACTCACCAAAAACTGATGGAAATCAAGCGGTCGTTCCGACTGCTGATGAATGGCCCCGTTTCGCAATCCATGCGAGAGAAAGGCATGGACTATAAGTTGAATTGGGGAGTGTCACTCCCTCATCTGCAAGAGGTGGCTCGTGAATATGGAAAAGACCGGGACCTCGCCATCGCTTTATGGAAAGAAGATATCCGGGAATGCAAGATACTGGCCACGCTCATCATGCCCGCAAACGAGATGTCGAGGGAATTAGTGGACGTGTGGATGGAGCAGCTCCATGGTCAAGAAATGGCAGAAATGCTTTCGTTCCACTTGTTGCAACACTTGGATTTTGCCCCCGCTTTGGCCTATGAATGGATGGCCTCCGACAAAGACTTGTACCAACTAACAGCCTATCATCTGCTTTCCAGGCTGTTCCTTCTTGGTCAAGAACCTAACGAAAGGGGTATCAATGAGTTTTTAGACCAAGCTGCGGTAGCCCTCCAAAGTGACAACATGGGATTGAGACACGCCGCGGCTAACTGCGTGATGCGCTTCGTGTTACTCAATAGTACCTATCTTGACATCGCCCGCAAGGCTTTAAAGGGATTGATTGAATTGTAAAAACAAATCAAGCAATACACCAAAACCTCCCTTTTCTGTCAATTCTCCCGATATGGGGCAAGAGGTGGTAGTTTTAACGCAACTAATATCGAAGGGCAACGAAACTAGTTTCAAAAGCCGATGAAACTAGTTTCGTTGCCCTTCGATATTAGTTTCATTTTTCACATCTATCTATACGAGGAATCCACATATTTGTAATCTTTTTCCAAAGTGGCAACATGTTTTACTTTCCATAACCACTAACCAGCTTATGCGACAAGCAAAAAATGACCCAAGAACGCTATCCGCGCTCCTGGGTCATCATATCGTTTACTTCAAAGGGAGAAATTAATCCAAATTGAGGCTCTTCTTGATAGCCGCAATCTTCTCAGCTCCCTTCTTGTCAAGTTCCGCATACTGAGAAGCTTCTGTCATGGTGCCCTTTACCTCTACATAGAACTTAATCTTTGGCTCAGTACCAGAAGGACGCACACTCACTTTCGTGCCATCTTCGCAGAACCACTGCAGCACGTTACTCGTGTCAGGCATATCCAACTTATCCACTGTTCCATCAGCTTTCTTGCCCTCAAGCGTCTTGTAATCTTTCCACAAAACGACCTTAGAGCCGCCCAACTCTGTGGGAGGATTCTGGCGGAAGTCACTCATCATCTGCTTAATCTCGTCTTGGCCAGTCTTACCAGGACGTACCACATTCACAGTTTGCTCCTTGGAGAAGCCATATTCCAAGTAAATACCCATCAACAAGTCATAAAGGGTCTTGCCCTGATCTTTGGCGAAAGCGCAAATCTCTGCCAGCAAGCTCATGGCGGAAACAGCATCCTTATCACGGCAGAAGTCCTCCGCTAAGAAGCCATAGCTCTCCTCGCCACCACCGATATACTGTTGCTTGCCCTCAGAAAGACGTATCTCCCTTGCAATCCACTTGAAACCAGTATAGCAGTCTCGCATCTCTATATTGTTCTTGTCGGCAATTTTCTTGATGACCTCAGTAGTCACGATGGTCTTCACGATAAAGTCCGTTGGTTTCAGCAAACCCTTGGCTTTGCGGTTGGTGATGATATAATAAAGGAAAAGCAAACAAGTCTGGTTACCATTGATGAGCACCCACTCTCCCTTATCGTTCTTACAAGCCATACCCACACGGTCTGCGTCAGGATCGCTCGCCATTACGATATCGGCATCTAACTCCTTAGCGTCACGAATAGCCAAGCTCAAAGCTTCTCCGTTCTCGGGGTTAGGACTCTTCACTGTCGGGAAATTGCCATCCTTGACCATTTGCTCTTTTACGCAATGTACGTTGTCGAAGCCCCAATCTTTCAAGCACCTAGGTATCAACATCATACCCGTGCCATGCAAAGGTGTATAGACAATCTTCAAATCATGCTGCCGCTTGATGACTTCCGGGTCAATGCTCAGCTTCTTTATCTCATCCAAATATATCTTGTCGATATCCTCACCTATGATTTGTATCAAGTCCTTATTGCCCTGGAACTTCACATCATTGATAGTAACTTTGTTTACTTCATCGATAATGCCTGTGTCATGAGGAGCCAACACTTGCGCGCCATCTTCCCAATAAGCCTTATATCCATTATACTCCTTGGGATTGTGGCTCGCGGTAACATTTACACCAGCTTGACACTTCAAATGCCTGATAGCGAATGAACACTCCGGCGTAGGACGCATGTCGTCAAACAAATAGACCTTAATGCCGTTTGCGGAGAAAATATCAGCTACAGTCTCGGCAAACTTGCGGCTGTTGTTACGACAATCGTGGCAAACTACTACAGAGATGTCATCTTTGCCAGCGAAATTCTTCTTCAAATAGTTAGCGAAGCCTTGGGTAGCCATACCTACCGTATAGATATTCATTCGGTTGGAGCCTGCCCCCATGATACCACGAAGACCTCCCGTGCCAAATTCCAAATCTTGATAAAAACTATCAATCAGTTCAGTTTTGTCATCAGCATCCAACAATGCCTTGACTGCGTTTTGGGTTTCCTCGTCGAAAGCCGGCGTGAGCCATGTACGCGCTTTCTGTTCGCATTGAGAAATAAGTTCTGCGTTATTTGCCATAGTAATTAAGAATTGATAAGATTAATTCTAATGGCAAAGTTAAGCAATAAAAATGAGAAAACAACGGAAAACAGAAAATATTTTCGTATTTTTCTAAAAGAATTCTCAAAATAGACAGAAGTGCCGTTTCATCATGCCGCGCACCCTGACCTCGCGGTATCTCAGCGGGCATAGCCCCCCTCTTTAGTTAGAGGGAGGCTGTTGAGAGAACATCATCCTCGCAATTTTCCGCTTGCGCGGGTTTGTCGCAAGAATGAATAGCGAATGCGGTAAACTTATCATCAGGAGAAGTCTTCACGATAGTAATCTTATATTCAGAATAGCCATCAACGGAAAATGGCATGACCACTCTTTGGTTAACCTTCCCAGACTTGCAAAACAGTACGGATTTACCGTCGAGACTTTCCAACTGTACATGCATCTTGTGATTGCTTCCCCCTTCAGTCTCAAAGACAAGAATATAGTTTCCTTTTTCAAATTGCAACGAAGGATAGACGTTGTTGTCAGCATTGTTGGCTTTCTTCGGAGTTCCATACGTATAGCATGTGTTACCTGCGCTAACCGTCCAGCCGTGTTCTGTTGGCACAAATCCTTCCTGGTCAATGTTCAATCTCCATTTCAACGTAGGGTCACACTCATCGTTCAATGTATATTGACTCATGAAATCCCACATCGTCAAGGCAGAATTACCTTCTGGGGTTTTGTCTGTGAAGTCATTATGTCCCATGCCCTCTATTTCATAATATACATAGGGAAAGCCGCCCTCACCTGCCGCATAGACACTGCGGCGATATTTTCCTTCAACCACAGAAACTTCCGGAATGGGATCGCAACCATTACGAGCAACCATATTATCCCGAATAATCGGCATACAGGAATATTTCACGAAGTCGTCAGACATTCCATGTATATGCAAAAACGGAACAGGACGGGCACCCGTTGGACGATGATGGAATTCATTGAGCTGGAAACCGCTAATGGACGCAAAAGCGGCAAAAATATCAGCGGCGGCACTTGAATTGGAATAAGTCATCATGCCACCATTAGAAAAACCACAACAATAGATGCGTGAACGGTCAATATGATAATTCAAGGCAACGTCCTCTATGATTTGCTTAAAGAAATCCAAGTCTTCATTAGCCTCACCTGTAGAATTCCAACCTGTTACACTACCGCCAAACACTGGAAAATATTGTTCCAATCCTTGGGGATATACCACTATACATCCTTTTTCATCCGCAACAGTTGTCTTGAATGGGGAACGGTCAGCAGAATGACCACTAGCTCCATGTAGCGAAAACACCATGGCAGGGTTATTGCCGACATTGTCGGGCACATATAACAAATACTTTCTAGTCACCCCATTTACCGTGATGGTTTTCTCTGTCTCAACCTTTGCTCCCCAACTACAAAAGACACATGTAGCAAGGAAAACGACTAAACACATTAATTTCTTCATATCAGTAGGTTTCAATTATAATTCCTTATTCGTTAACATAATTTTCATGGAGTTTGGCATAAACGCCATGAGCACACGCTTTCCACCCGTATTGAGAAAAATCAAGATTATTTTCCAGAGCAATAAGAGTTGACAAGAATGTTCTGCAAGCAAAGGTAAGCAATAAATATGGGAAAACAGCGACAAGTAGAAAATATTTTCGTATTTTTGCATCTTAAACATCAAATTGACTTCATGGAATTAAATTTCGAAGGTATACTCATTGCTGTCTGCACCTTTATTATCATAGGTGTGTTCCATCCAATTGTTATCAAGGTGGAATATTATTTTGGCACTCGTCTTTGGTGGCTCTTCCTCTTAATAGGCATAGGAGCTTTAGGAAGTGCTCTACTAGTGACTAACGTATTGCAATCCGCCCTTTTGGGCGTGCTGGGCGCTTCTAGCTTATGGTCTATAGGCGAACTGTTCGAACAGAAGAAAAGAGTAGAGAAAGGCTGGTTTCCCATGAATCCCAAACGTGAACATCATTACAACAAGAAGTGAAAACAGCGTTGATACTGGTGGGCAAGACCACTACCAAGCATCTGGAGGCAGGTATCACGGACTACCAAGAGCGCATTAGCCACTATATGCCTTTCACCATATGCGTGATACCCGAGCTTAAGAATACAAAGAGCTTAACCGAAGAACAGCAAAAGGAACGGGAAGGTGACTTGATTCTGCGACAGTTGCAACCTGGTGATACAGTTGTACTGTTAGATGAACATGGCCTTGAATGTCGCTCCGTGGAATTAGCGCAATGGTTTCAACGCAAGCAACAGGTATGTAAACGATTGGTGTTCATTATCGGAGGGCCTTATGGTTTCTCACCAGCCGTATACAAAAGGGCTAACGAACAGCTTTCGCTCTCTAAGCTCACTTTTTCACACCAAATGGTGAGGCTCATCTTCACCGAACAATTATATAGGGTCTGCACCATCTTAAAAGGAGAACCCTATCATCATGAATAGCAGGACGCAAGAATATGTCAGAAGAGAAATATATAGAAATCAAAGGGGCTAGGGTTAATAACTTGAAGAACATCAGCCTGAAGATACCTCGCAATAAGCTGATAGCTATCACAGGCGTATCTGGCTCTGGCAAATCGTCATTGGCTTTCGATACGCTCTATGCCGAGGGGGAACGCAGATACGTGGAGTCCCTCTCTAGTTATGCCAGACAGTTTTTGGGGAGGATGAGCAAACCAGAGTGCGACTTCATCAAGGGGCTGCCGCCCGCTATCGCCATAGAGCAGAAAGTGGTTGCCCGTAATCCTCGTTCCACTGTAGGTACATCTACCGAAATATATGAATATCTTAGGCTGCTTTTCGCTCGTATAGGCAAGACATATTCCCCTATTAGCGGACTGGAAGTGAAACGTCATACCACAGAGGACGTACTAGCGTGCACACGCCAATACAGCGTGGGCACAAAGTTTTGCGTAATGGCTCCTGTCCATGTCATAGAGGGACGCACATTGAGAAAACAGCTGGAAATGTATATCCAGGAAGGCTATGCCCGCATATATGCCAACAAGGAATTTCAAAGGATAGATGATTACTTGGAGAAAACTCCAGAAGATATTGAGAATCAATCTGATGATGACATATATTTAGTAATAGACCGTACGTCGGTGAGCGATGAGAAGCATGAGATATCCCGACTTATAGACTCTACAGAGACCGCATTCTATGAGGGAGATGGCGCATGCCGTCTCATTTTCTTGCCCAGTAACATCACTTACGATTTTTCTACCCGTTTCGAAGCTGATGGCATCAAGTTTGAGGAACCCAACGACAACATGTTCTCCTTCAACTCCCCTTTAGGCGCCTGTCCTACCTGTGAAGGTTTCGGCAGTATCATTGGCATAGATGAGAAATTGGTGATTCCAAACACCTCGCTTAGTGTCTATGAAGGTTGTGTGCAATGTTGGCGCGGAGAGAAAATGGGCATGTGGGCACAAGAATTTTGCCGTAGAGCTACCAAAGACAACTTTCCCATCTTCAAGCCTTACTATGAACTATCAGACAAGGAGAAAGACATGCTATGGCATGGCTTACCTTCTGACAAGGGGAAAGACGTTCACGACCAAGTGAGCATTGACAACTTCTTCCGCATGGTGAGGGAGAATCAATACAAGATACAATATCGTGTGATGTTGAGCCGTTATCGCGGCAAAACTATTTGCCCTGATTGCCATGGCACACGACTGAAAAAGGAAGCTAACTACGTGAAAGTAGGAAGCAGAAGCATCACCGACCTGGTACAGATGCCCATCATCAACCTCAAGGATTGGTTTGACAAGTTGGTGTTGACAGAGCACGAAGAAAAAGTCGCCAAACGTCTACTCACCGAAATCAATAACAGAATACAATTCCTTATCAATGTAGGACTTGGATACCTAACGCTTAACCGCCGTTCCAACACACTTTCCGGTGGAGAAAGCCAGCGTGTGAATCTGGCTACTTCCTTGGGCAGTTCATTGGTTGGCAGTCTTTATATATTGGATGAACCGAGCATTGGACTCCACTGTAGAGATACGCAACGCCTAATCAATGTACTGAAAGACCTGCAATCATTGGGTAACACCGTGATAGTAGTGGAACATGACGAGGAAATCATGAGGGCAGCCGATTACCTGATAGATATAGGGCCTGACGCAGGCAGATTAGGCGGGGAAGTAGTATTCCAAGGCAACGTGAGTGACGTGAGCGAAAATTGCGAAACACTTTTAAAAGAACATCCCCGCTCCCATACCATCCGTTATCTTACGGGGAAGGAAACTATTCCCGCTCCAACAAGCAGAAGAAGGTGGAATCAATATATTCTCGTGAAAGGTGCCCGCATGAACAATCTTTGCGGAATTGACGTAAAAGTACCACTAAACGTGTTGACCGTGGTAACAGGCGTATCAGGGTCAGGTAAATCTTCACTAATAAAAGGAATTCTCTATCCTGCCATGAAGCGTTCACTAGATGAGGTTTGCGATGCGCCAGGCGAATTCACGGGATTAGAAGGCGACTGGAAGAGCGTGAAGCACGTGGAATTTGTTGACCAGAACCCTATCGGGAAAAGCACACGCAGTAATCCCGCTACTTATGTAAAGGCTTTTGATGGCATTCGTGCGCTTTTCGCCGAGCAACCACTAGCCAAACAGATGGGTTTCACATGGCAATATTTCTCCTTCAATACCGAAGGAGGACGCTGTGAAGAATGTAAGGGGGCTGGAGTCATCACTGTAGAAATGCAATTTATGGCAGATCTCGTACTGGAATGCGAAGCTTGCCATGGGCACAGGTTCAAACGAGACATCCTGGAAGTGAGATATGAGGGAAAGAATATTGACGACGTGCTCAACATGACCGTCAATGAAGCTATAGACTTCTTTGCGGAGCATGGACAGAAGGCTATAGTTGACCGTCTGCGCCCTTTGCAAGACGTGGGACTCGGTTACATCAAACTAGGGCAGAGCAGCAGCACACTCTCTGGAGGTGAAAATCAACGCGTGAAACTAGCTTACTTCATAGGAAAGGAAAGTCAGGAACCCACCCTTTTCATCTTTGACGAGCCTACAACGGGACTTCACTTCCATGACATACAAAGATTACTTTTGGCTTTTAATGCGTTGCTGCAAAGAGGACACAGCATTGTAGTGATAGAGCACAACATGGATGTCATCAAGTGCGCAGACCATGTAATAGACCTTGGCCCTGATGGTGGAAACAAGGGGGGTAGATTAGTGGCCACAGGCACACCGGAAGAAATAGCAAAGTGCCCTGATAGCATAACGGGACACTATTTAGCCCCATACCTTACACAACGAAAAGGCAAGTGACATGGCGCAGAATGACTTCGCAAACAATATCCTGGCATGGTTTCAAATTCACGGGAGACAATTACCATGGCGGGAGACCAAAGACCCATACCCTATATGGCTGAGCGAAATCATCCTCCAGCAGACTCGTGTCAGCCAAGGGATGGCCTATTGGCAACGCTTCATAGAACGATATCCTAAAGTGGAAGAGCTTGCCGCGGCCTCGGAAGATGAGGTTTTAAGACTATGGCAAGGATTAGGATACTATACCAGGGCACGCAATCTCCATACCGCCGCACAACAAATCGTCAACATGGGACACTTTCCGAAAACATTGGAGGAAATAAAAAAACTGAAAGGCGTTGGCGACTATACCGCTGCCGCTATCGCCTCCTTCGCCTTCGATATCCCCGTAGCAGCCGTGGACGGTAATGTATTCAGGGTATTGGCACGTTATCAAGGTATAGAGACACCCATCAACACGACGGAAGGAAAGAAGCTTTTCACGGCCTTAGCCAACGATGTCTTACCTACCAATCAAGCCGCCAGTTTTAATCAGGCAATGATGGATTTCGGCGCGACGCAATGCACGCCCTCCTCTCCTCGATGTCCGTCTTGCCCGTTACAGGAAACTTGTGTAGCCTATCGGGAAGGCAAAGTGGAGTTACTGCCCAACAAGTTGAAAAAGATTAAGATAAAAGAACGCCACCTGACCTATATATATATAAGGTGTAAGGGACAAGTGGCTATCCATCGTCGAGGTGAAGGGGACATATGGCAAGGATTATGGGAGCCTTTGCTTCTGAAAAACGAACCGCCCTCCTCACTAGGGATACCTTTACAACTGAAGAGAAAAGGCGTGAAACACGTTCTCACCCATCAAATCCTATTGGCAGACATCTACTTGGCAGAGGTAGCCACTCCGCCTCGGTTACCAGGAGACTACGTTTGGATTGAGGAGAAAGAACTTGACCGCTACGCCCTTCCTCGGTTAATCGAGAAACTCATAGAGGCTTGCCGATAAGGAATAATTCCTACTCTTCCTCACTAGAAGGCTCGTAGCTCAACACCGCATTGATATAGGCATCCATGTGCCTATCGGCCATTTTCCTCACTCTATAGCTGATAATCATACGCACCAAGCCCTTGATGAAAAGCCCTAGCAAAAGGCCACTGCCTATGGCTGCCAATACTGTCAAATTGCCCCAGGGCCAGTTTTCCTCGGGAATGGCTGAAAGAACCAAGATGGGTATCACGGCCAAGATACCGAAAAGCGTATATTGCGAACGGGGTGAACCTTCCATGTCCAATATAGCCTGCTTATCGAAAAGATAGCCATCCAATTCCTGACGGTCTATCCGATAAACATCCATGTTGGGGAAATCTGGCCTATCGCCATACTTATCTATCTTTCGGGTTACTTGGTGCGAGAAGTCATCTATCAACTTCACCTCCAGCTCATTCAATTTCATCTCTATATATTTTATGTTTAGGTGTTCATTAATGTGGTGGCAAATAATAAAAAGAAAAGCAGTGCCCCTATAAGCCGGGTTCTGTTACTTCCGAGGAAGCGCCTGTCATTTATCTAGGCCTTGAGTCACCCCAAGGCTCAAGCATCCTACCCTCCGCAGAGTCCCATAGGGACATTAGGCGGGCAACCTTCAAACTGCGGTATACATGGACTTGCAGCCCCCAGAAGACACAGCCCAGCGATCACCCGCTGGCTGGTGGTCTCTTACACCACCTTCTCACCCTTACCCGTCTAGATAGGCAGGCGGTTGTTTTCTTCTGCCTTATCCCACTGTCACCAATGGCTTCCATTTTCAGAAGTGGGGTGCCCTATGCTGCCCGGACTTTCCTCTCGCATCCGTCATAGATGCCAGCGACAAGCCAGGGCGCTGCTTTACTCCGCGAAGGTATGAAAAAAAAGCCATCTTCCAAAAAGTAGATAGTCTTTTAACATATTTACTTACTCTCCGCAACCACTTCTTCCAACTCGGAAAAGTTGACGGGAAGGAGGATTTGTAGATGAATGTAAAAATGAAACTAGCTGTGCTTAATTGCCGTTAAAGTGTTAAATCAGTCTGTTAAAACAGGATAAAGATAAGCCCGTTTCGATACGTATGATAGAAAAATACTCTATATTTGCACAGATTTCAAACTAAATGATAACAAACCAATAAATTAGAAGCATATGAAAAAAGCAGGAAAGTATCTTGTGATAGGCCTGTGCATTGCGTCACTAGCATGCTCGGCAGGAGCGATACTAAAGGTTAACGCAGCTGCTCCAGTAACCACAGTAGCCCCAGGCCAGCCCGTTGACTTGACTTACGCGGCGGAAAAAGCGTTGCCCGCCGTTGTGCATATCCGCTATGTACAAAACTCCAAGGTAAAAACCGTTGAGGTGCAGAGTGACCCGTTTTCCGACTTTTTTAGCGACCCGTTTGGTTTCTTTGGCAATCCCGGCAACGGTGGTACCCAAAAGCGCCAAGTGCAAACTCCAAAGCGCGAAGCTACTGGTTCTGGAGTCATCATATCCACAGATGGTTACATCGTGACCAACAATCACGTGGTAGAAGGAGCTGATGAACTGACCGTCACCTTGAATGACAACCGCGAGTTCTCCGCCCGCATCATCGGCACAGACAAGACTACCGACTTGGCACTTATAAAAATTGACGGCAAGAACCTGCCTACCCTGCCTATTGGAGACTCTGACAAAATCAAGGTGGGAGAATGGGTGATAGCCGTGGGCAACCCCTTTGGCCTTAACAACACGGTAACGGCTGGTATTGTTAGCGCAAAGGCTCGCTCGTTGGGTGCCAATGGCGTAGAAAGTTTCATCCAGACGGACGCAGCCATCAACGCAGGTAACTCTGGCGGAGCCTTGGTCAACACCCAGGGAGAACTGGTCGGTATCAATGCCATGCTTTACTCCCAAACGGGTTCCTACGCAGGCTATGGTTTCGCTATCCCTACAACCATTATGAACAATGTAGTGGCAGACTTGAAGAAATATGGTAGTGTACAACGTGCCGTGCTTGGCATCACTGGCACAGACGTGCTCAACTATATCAACCAGCAGAAAGAGGAAGGAAACACGGTTGACTTGGGCACTAATGAAGGCATCTACATTGTCTCCGTTGACGAGGATGGCGCCGGTAAGGCGGCTGGACTACAAAAAGGCGATGTCATCACAAAAGTGGACGATAAGAAAGTAACCAAGATGGCAGAGTTGCAGGAGTATCTCACCAGCAAGCGTCCCGGCGAGAAGATTACCATTTCCTACAAACGCAACAAGAAGAACATCACCAAGACCGTCACGCTGAAGAACGCCCAAGGCACTACTTCTGTGGTAAAACCCGCCGACCTTGACGTTTTAGGAGGCAATTTCCGTGAAATCACAGAGGCTCAAAAGAGACAGCTTGGCATCAACTACGGTGTTGAAGTCATTAAGGTAAACAATGGCGTACTGAAAGACGCAGGTATCTCTCGAGGTTTCATCATACAGAAAATCAATGACCAAACCATCAACAACCTTGAAGAACTGCAAAAGGTGGTAAAGGCAGCTTCCACCAGCAAAGACCCTGTGCTTTATATCCAAGGCGTATGGCCAACTGGCAAAAAGGCATACTATGCCGTACCATTGCATGAAGAGTAAGCGAAAATCCTGAAAATAAAAGAAAATAGTAGATATTCCCGAAAATATCTACTATTTTTTTTGCACATATGCGGGAAAAAGGTTACTTTTGCCCCTACATCTGACCACAATTACTATGAGACAACTGAAAATCACCAAATCCATTACTAACCGCGAAAGTGCCTCGCTGGAGAAATACTTGCAAGAGATTGGACACGAGGACCTGCTGACCGTGGAGGAAGAGGTGGAATTGGCGCAACGTGTCAAGAGAGGCGACGAGAAAGCGCTCGAACAACTCACCAGGGCCAATCTGCGATTTGTGGTTTCAGTTGCGAAACAATACCAAAACCAGGGTCTAAGCCTGCCAGACCTCATCAATGAGGGTAACGTGGGTCTTATCAAGGCCGCCCGAAAGTTTGATGAGACTAGGGGATTCAAGTTCATCTCCTACGCTGTATGGTGGATACGCCAAAGCATCCTGCAGGCTATCGCTGAGCAAAGCAGGCTAGTGAGGGTGCCGCTCAACCAAGTGGGCAGCATGAACAAAATCAACCGCATGCTCAACAAGTTTGAGCAAGAGAACGAGCGACGCCCTAGCATTGACGAAATAGCCGACAAAGTAGACTTGCCCGAAGACAAGATATCCGCCGCGCTCAAGGTAAACACGCATCACGTAAGCGTGGACGCCCCATTGGCCGAGGGAGAGGAAAACAGCCTGCTGGATATATTGCCAAGCAGCGACACCCCTACCGCTGACAAAGAATTGGTGATGGAGTCGCTTAGGGAAGAGATAGCTTGTGCGCTGCAAACACTTAACGACAGGGAACGCAAGGTAATAAAGGCTTTCTTCGGCATAGGGCAACCCGAGATGACCTTGGAAGAGATAGGCGACACTTACGGGCTCACAAGGGAGAGGGTACGCCAAATCAAGGAAAAAGCCATCCGCCGACTGCGCCATAACACCAAAAACAAGATGCTGAAAGCATATCTAGGCTAAAGCATATAACCAACATCGCGTATTAACTGAAAGGTAAAATGAGAATAAACAAAAAAATCCTAGTCTCCATCATGGCATTAATGGTTTTCGCCATATCACTTCAAGCCAAGGGAGAGATGAAGACTATTTACATGTATGGCTTCGCGGCCTCTTTCAACGACTCCACCGTATATTTCACCGATGTGCATCGGGTTGATTCGGCATGGATAGATTCCAAGACCAAGTTCCTGATGAGCCGGGAGAATTACTCCGCCCAGCTGTCCAGTTACCTGGAGAAACTAGGGGAGAAAAACATGGTATGCGTGGCTTCCTTCGCGAAGAATGAGAAAAAAGCAAGAAAAAAACTGCAAAAGATGGTGGCACGTTATAGCAAAGCCGTCAAACGCAAGACAAAGCAAAAGGATAGCAAGCTGAAAGTCGCCACCGAGGAAAAAATGCCCTATATCATCAAGTTCATCGATAACCAAGACTTCACATTCCAAGGCGTGAAACCCTATGAGATAGAGGTTGAAGAACAAAGAAAAGCAGAGGAGCGAGCAGCCAAAAAAGATTAACCGTCAAAGCGATTCACACATACGAGCACCCGCCAATGACCCATACGCTCATTGGCGGGTGTTTTTATGCCCAGACTCCTCGTCATATAATCATCTCATTCGCTTTCCGCCCCATTGGAGCCCTTTCAGGAAAACAACTTGAATCGCAAGGCAAAACAAGTTGTTTCTCTCGTTAATTCAACTTATTTTGCTCAACAATTTAAGTTGTTTTGCTGAGCAAAATAACTTGTTTCGCCAAGGGCGCAAAAGCAATATAGTACGTGGGGGCCGCCGTAAAGTTATAGAGATGCCATGACATATATAGCTCCATGTTGCCAGAAGTACAGTATCCTTTCCAGTACCAGCCTACTGGTACTGGAGTTTCAGTAGGCTGGTACTGAGCTTTCAGTAGTATTAACTTTCAAGAGGAGTAGTATTGAATATTACTGCGAGGCGACAATACCATGCTTCCAGTTATAGAGACGCGGCACGCCATGTCTCTACTGAGGTTTCAAGACATTTACGCAAATCTCAATTCGTCGACCTCACGGTTCATATTACAACAAAGCGCGGCTTGAACATCCCGCTCAAGCCGCGCCGCTACAATCTCTTACCCTAAACCTATCGAGAATTCTGTTCTAACCATGTACCCTTCTATACATTTTCCATTAACTTCAAAACCTGACTCCACGCTTTGGACGAAATCTCACAAAAAAGTAATTCAATCTCTCAAATGTTTTCTATTCATATTCCTTGTTTGATGGTGCAAATATAAACACGTATTATATATTTCGCAAGTTTTTGTGTCATTTTTATTATATTACGCCGTTTTTGTTGACATAAGTCAATTTTTGAGAAAAAAACGCTACACTTTTCCCCTACACAGAACAGCCAAAACAGCTTCTTTGAAAAGAAAAAAGGAAGCAAAACGACAATTTGTCACTGCACACGCATCTGACATGCGCCTTCTGGAGAAACAATTACTTCCACCAAGTAAGAGCTGGGGCTGTCAGGAACTCCTATGACCGCATGGAAATGCACCCCTTGAGCGTCCACTTTCTGGAAAGTGATATCACTCAAGATAGATTGATCCAACAATGAGGCAGGCACTTTCTCTTGGAAATCCTTTTTATAGAAGTTGCTCGAAAAAAGCTTACGCCCATCCGCATAGACACTTAAATGAACGATATTGTCATAATAAACGTTAGACACCTCAACTCCTTCACTGTTGAGAACCGTGCGGTAGACCTTATAGGTGGTGGGGTTTACCTGCATATAGGCATGGTAACGCTTGTCGCGCCATGTCACCACAGTGTCTCGCTTGATAAGCATATTTTGGTTGAGCACGATGGGCTGCTTTCTTTGGAAGTCTTTCATTATGGTCTCGTCATCCGCCTTTTCCAATTCATACACGTCACCAGTTTGGTTGCGGAAAGAGAAAAAGTGAGGTGTTTGTTTCACGATGGCATACTCCACCTCGTTGGCGCCCTTCATATAGAGTGTATCGCCAACTATCTGGAACGCCATGGGCAGACTAGTGGAATCGGGGTAATAAATGGTGTCTCCCTTGACCATAAAGAAAGTAACTTCATCCTCTTTATTAATCCATACACCTTGTAACTGCCGCTTTGCCAACGTATCCTCCTGGGGAACGTTGTCGGCAGAACTCCCCTTTCGCCCACAAGAAGAAAACATCACCAGCGTGAGCAAGAAGAATAGTATCGTATAAAGCTGTCCCTTGATCATCTTCCTATGCAATGATATTCAAAACCAAGTTCCGTCAACTCGCCCGCGTCATATATATTTCGACCATCTATAACAAGATTGCCGTTCATGGTCTTGCGAACTACTTCCCAGGAAGGAAGGCGAAACTCTTTCCATTCTGTCAGCAAGAGGAGTGTGTCAGCGTCAAGCACGGCTTCATACATATCACGAGCATAGAAGATTCGCTCTATCGCCTGCTCGCCGCTAGAAGTCCGCTCGTCACGCAGGGTCATCCTGCGCTTGCATTCGTCCATGGCGATTGGGTCATAAACACGCAACCGGCAACCAGCCTTGAGCAACAGGTCTATCATCACAAGGGCCGTGGACTCTCTCATGTCATCAGTCTCAGGCTTGAAGGCCAATCCCCATAAAGCGATGGTTTTGCCTTTAAGTTCTTCCGAGGGGAAAACTTGTATGAGTTTATCGAAAAGCACACGCTTTTGACGCTCATTGACAAACTCCACCGCCTTGAGCACTTCCATGGAATAACCTGCGTCGTCAGCGGTCTTGATGAGAGCCTTTACGTCTTTGGGGAAGCAGCTGCCACCATAGCCACAGCCTGGATAAAGGAACTTCCTGCCTATACGGGTGTCGCTGCCTATGCCTTGTCGCACCATATTGACATCAGCGCCTACTCTTTCACAAAGATTCGCGATATCATTCATGAATGAGATACGAGTAGCCAACATGGAATTGGCCGCGTATTTCGTCATCTCCGCGGAAGGAATGTCCATGAAAATGACACGGAAGTGATTAATCAAAAAAGGTTTATATAGTCGGGTGAGTATCTTTTTTGCTCTTTCACTCTCCACGCCCACGACCACACGGTCAGGTGACATGAAGTCCTTGATGGCACTGCCTTCTTTCAGGAACTCAGGATTGCTGGCCACATCAAACGGCACATTTACGCCCCGCTTATCCAACTCCTCTTGTATGGCGTGGCGCACTTTGTCCGCGGTACCAACGGGAACGGTACTTTTGGTAACTACCACTATATATTTAAGGAGATATTGCCCGATAGTACGCGCTACCTGCAAGACATATTTCAAATCCGCGCTACCATCCTCGTCTGGAGGTGTTCCCACCGCAGAGAAAACAATATCCTGTTCGTTAAGCACTTCTTCCAACTTGGAGGTAAAGCGCAGCCTGCCAGCCTTGGCATTCTTATGCACCAATTCCTCAAGTCCAGGTTCATAAATGGGTATATCTCCCTGGCACAGCCGTTCCACCTTCCGAGCGTCAACGTCAACGCAAGTTACGTTAGCGCCTGTCTCTGCGAAACAAGCTCCAGAAACCAATCCTACATATCCAGTGCCTACTATTGCGATGTTCATGGTTAAAGAGTCAAATTCTCACTGCAATTATCACTTTCGAAAAGCAAAGGTAATACATTTCGGTGAAACGACAAAGGGAACACACTGAATTATTTTCCCAAATTTCCGCCCAATACTTTTCCCGTTCCAAAAAAAAACCTTATCTTCGCGGTAATGATTGAGCTGGAAAGACATATAGAGACACTTTTATTGCGCCATGATTGTGTAATACTTCCTGGTTTTGGAGGATTTATGACCCACCATGTTGAGGCGCGTTATGATGAGGCGGAACGATTGTTCCTTCCCCCATTGCGCACCATAGGCTTCAACCCCGGGCTAAAAATGAATGACTCCTTGCTGGTGCAATCATATATAGAGGTATATGACATCAGCTATCCAGAAGCATTGCGCCGCATTGAAGACGAGATAGACGAGCTAAGACAAAGATTGGCCAACGAAGGATCGTTTGAGTTGCGTAACATCGGCACACTCTCCGTGGGGGAAGATGGCATCTACCTGTTTGAACCTTGCGAGGCGGGCATACTCACGCCTTGCCTCTATGGGCTGAGTAGCTACGAGATGCCTTTACTCTCAGATACGCAGCAAACAACCAATCAAACAACAAGCACTATCACCTCTACAGATAAGGAAGGAAATGATGAACCTGCCTTGGCAGCTATGACTGGCGCCAACAGCATATTAGGCATCGAGAATGACGAGGAAGACAACCGTTTCATTCGCCTTAGGGTAAGCGTGGTTCGCAACATAGCGGCCGCATGCATCGCTCTCATAGCTTTCTTTGCCGCCTCCACGCCTTTGAACAATAGTTCGCAAATGATGACCCAAGGCAAGATAGACACCAGTATATTGGACAAATTGTTGGCCGGGGAAACTTCAACGAAGCGTTCCACCGCAATGAAGCAGTCTACCCAAGTGACAAAACCTGCCCTCCAAGAGGTTAACACGGAAGCAAAAACCATAAAGCAGAACTACTATTGCATTGTATTGGCCAGTAAAGTAACCAAGTCCAACGCCACTAGTTTCGTGAGCAAGTTACATGAGCAGGGGCTTGAAAACGCTCGCTTGTTAATGGGGCATGGAGCCATCAAGGTAGTTTATGGAAACTATCCGAGTGAGGAGGAAGCCTACAGTCAACTCAAATCCCTTTCCGGCAATGACACGTTCAAGGAGGGATGGATATTCCGAGTGATAGAGAAATGAAAAGAGTAAGGTGCCCCAAGTGTGACCACGACATCATCTTCGACGAGACACAATATAAAGAAGGGCAGTCGTTGGTGTTTGTATGCGAGAACTGCGGAAAGCAATTTGGCATACGCATGGGTGTATCCAAGATGAGGGCCATGCGTAAAGACCAAGCAGAAGAGCGGGATGACGACATGGACAAAGGTTTGGGCAGCATTGTGGTGATAGAAAATGTATTCCATTACAAGCAAGTCATTTTCCTCAATATGGGTGACAATGTAATAGGCCGTTACATGAAAGGCAATAATATCAACTGCCCTATTGAGACCGTGGACCCAAGCGTAGACATGACTCATTGCGTCATCAACGTCAGTCGGGATAAGCATGGCAAGCTAAAATATGTATTGCGCGATGGCCCCAGTTATACCGGGACTTTCGTTGACAACGAGATATTGGGCGACAAGGAGAGACGGGTCATTTACGACGGGACTCTCTTCACTATTGGCGCAACCTCCATTATCCTCAAGACGGGAGAAACGGAGGACAATAGCAAAAACCTCTAACCAGAAAAAACATGATAGTATTCCCTTGCGCTAAAATCAACTTGGGACTGAACATCGTCAGCAATCGCGATGATGGTTACCATAACTTGGAAACCGTATTCTATCCAGTTCCCCTTTATGACGCATTAGAGATAAAGTACATGGATCCCAAGTTTCCAAGTGATGTGCCTTGTGACCTGAAAGTAACGGGCATCGATCTTGATTGTGATGAGCAATGGAACTTGGTGATAAGAGCTTACAACCTACTGGCCGAAGACTATGAATTGCCTCGGGTACACGCTCACCTCATGAAACGTATACCAACAGGCGCAGGACTAGGAGGCGGCAGCAGTGATGGCGCTTACATGATAAGATTGCTTGACGAAAGGTTTAGGCTCAACATCGGTATCGCGGAAATGGAAAGATACGCTGCCCGCCTTGGAGCTGATTGCGCCTTCTTTATCACCGCTGAGCCAATGTACGCGACGGGAATAGGAAACATACTCGCTCCAGTAGATGACAGTATCGGCTTTCTGAAGGGGCTTTACTTAGCCATCGTCAAACCTGGTATTTCCGTAAGCACGGTGGAAGCTTATCGCCAAATCAAGCCCAAGAAACCCGCGAAATGTTGCCTGGATATCGTCAGACAACCTATAGAAACTTGGCGAGAAGAACTTACCAACGATTTCGAGCCGCCCGTTTTTGCCGCTCACCCTGAATTGGGCGACATCAAAGAGAAACTCTATGACATGGGGGCTATCTTTGCGCAAATGAGCGGAAGCGGCAGCGCCATCTATGGAATTTTCAAGGAAGCGCCTGAAAATATAGAAGACAAATTCCCTGGAATGTTTACGGCTGTCATGCAACTCTAACGCCATGAAAGACAACCCCGAGGAATTGTTTCCCGTCGTCGACGAAAACGGCAACATCATGGATGCCATCAGTAGGAAAGAAGCCCATGATGGCAGCAAAAAACTTCATCCTGTAGTACATCTCCATGTATTCAACAGCAAGGGAGAACTCTATCTTCAACGCAGGCCGACATGGAAAGACATCCAACCAGGAAAATGGGACACGGCATGTGGCGGTCACATCACGCTAGGCGAAAACGTAGAACAAGCCCTGCATAGAGAAGTGCGTGAGGAATTGGGCATAACTGACTTTACGCCCCACTCTATAGGAAAATACGTCTTTGAAAGCGCAAAGGAAAAAGAATTGGTATATGTACATCGTTGTACATATGACGGTGTTGTCACGCCTAGCCAAGACGAACTGGATGGAGGACGCTTTTGGACAGAAAAGGAAATCATGAAAAACATGGGCAAAGGTGTATTCACGCCAAATTTCGAGAAAGAGTATCAGTGTTATTTCGCTAAACAATCCTAAAGGAAAGATTTTTTTAGCGAGAATATTTGGGAGTTTAAAATATAGCGCGTATCTTTGCAATAAAGGAACACGGGTCGTTCCGATTAGATCGGGATACTCATCAAACTATAACATCTCCGAGAGCAAACTCCAGCCGATGGCGGGCCATATAAACCGGGCAACCGACTAAGCTGTAAAGCCAGTGGATTACAAAAGCGGAGCACTCTCAAAACATGACATCCAGGAGTGTCATCACATCATCGGGCGACCCTTTCCTTTTTATTTATACATATACATTATTATATATTAGATATGTTTAGTGGTATCGTAGAGGAAATGGCTACGATTGTAGCCATAGAGAAAAATCAAGGTAACATTGACTTCACGTTAAAATGTTCATTCGTTGACCAACTAGCCATAGACCAAAGCGTGGCCCATAATGGCGTGTGCCTTACTGTGGTGGCTATTAAGGACGGGTACTATACCGTCACGGCGATGAAAGAAACGCTTGACCGCTCCAACCTTGGACTATTAAAAATAGGTGACCACGTCAATGTAGAACGTTCGATGCTGATGAACGGCCGACTGGATGGGCATATTGTTCAAGGCCATGTAGACGAAACCGCCCGTTGTATTGACATGCGAGACGCTGATGGTTCCACTTACTTCACTTTCGAGTATGCGCTGGACAAAGAGATGGCAAAGAAAGGTTATTTTACTGTAGACAAAGGTTCCGTGACCGTCAATGGTGTTTCGCTCACGGTTTGCGCCCCAACAGAGAACACTTTCACCGTAGCCATTATCCCCTACACCCGTGAAAACACGAATTTCCAAGATATTACCATAGGCTCAGTGGTCAATATCGAGTTCGATATATTAGGCAAGTACATCGCCCGCTTACAAGCGTTGAGCTAATTAACATGAGTTCAACGAATCCCTGCCGTGTGCGCAACATTGTCTCGCTAGACAGAGCGCATGCACCTTGGCACCGCTCTTATGGGTTCCGTGGTTTTTCAGTGGGGAATAATCAGCTCTTGCCTTGCGATGCCTGGGGATACGCGAAGGTGTTGTGGGCAACGTGCGTGGGAAAGGGAGGAATGAATGAGTAAATCTTGACAAAGCCAGGATGGGGCTGGAGGCGGCTTGGGAGCAAGGAAAAACGCAACTAGTTGCGTGGCTCCACGAAACTAGTTGCGATGGCCGATGAAACTAGTTTCGTGACCCTTCGATACTAGTTTCGTTTCCCGCCGCCTGTACATGGGCTGCCTGGGGCTTTCGTTCCCGCAAGGGCGTGGAAGTAAGATTTTTACCCGAAAAACTAGCTTCATCATACAATGCCGATGAAGGCATTGCGGTAAAGCGCGGACATTCATTGATTCTCCGCCATCATCGAATCATATAACCTATCGAAGATGGCTCTCAACTGAACCTCATCTTCTATGATAGTGCGCAGAGATTTCAATTTCTTCTCATTGGGTGAGTTGGTAATCCACAAACGAATATATCCACTGGTAGAATACTTTTCATGGATATGACGATGGAAACGCTCCCATTGTTGTTCCTTAGTCTTTCCTGGTTCATTTTCCAATCCATAAAGCACAGCCCTGCGGAATATCTCGTCAGGTTCCAAATCCCTATCCGCCTCTGCCACAATCTTTCCATAGATACTGCGAGGTTGCCTACTGCCACTGGCTCTATGGTCTTCCACTGCCTCTTTCATAATACGTATCTTATCAGGAGAGAACCATTTGCGTAGCCTGGCATCATTGGCCAATATCTTCCCGCCTGTAATATGGTGTATCGCCCTTGGGCCACTCATTCCCAAGTCATGATATGCCGCGATGGTATAAACCATATCCGCGTCAGCACCTGTCAATCTTGCCAACTCTAACGCATTACGTATCACCCTGTTAACATGCCGCAAACCATGACTTTCACCAAAAGCCACATATCGAGGCAGTACTTGTTGCTCGATAAAATCCATCAACTCTAAAGTCACTTGTTGCTTCATGCTCAATGGGAAAAAAGAGAAATCATCACATATGCGGCACTCACCAAGACTCCATAGAAAAACATGTTGCGAGCGGTCTTGCCCAAGATGGTATTGAGCTGTTTGCCTTGATGTATTGCTTTCATCCTGCGATAAGCATGATCATGAAGTCCACCATATATAATCAACAAAGCTATCACGCTCCACAAGCGTATCCCTATCGATACCGAAGTCTCCATTACGAGGATGAGAACGATATTGCAACAGATTGCCACAAAGCCCAACAAACGATATAGCCGCTCAGAATTTGCGGTTCCCAGGCGTACGACTAATGTCCGCTTTCCAGCCCGGACATCGTTTTCTCTGTCTCTATAGTTGTTCACGATGAGCAACGTGTCTATGACAAAACCGCAAGCAATGGAAGAGATAAAAACATAAAGGGGGATGGCCTGCGATTCAACGGGCATGGAGACATAATAAGTAAGACAAACAGGAATGATGCCAAAGAACACCAAGACCAATACGTCGCCCCAACCATGATAGGAAAGAAACGTAGTATAAAGGAAACAGAATACCACGCACACGACACCTATCCAAATCAGTTCCCATCCACCAAAACAAATCAAAGGAAGGCCGATGAGACAAGCCAACAACGTGGTAAAGAAAATTCCACACCGCATGGCAGGCAAGGTAATCCATCCTTGGGCACATGCACGGCGAGGACCCAATCGAGTCTCATCATCGTTTCCATGACGGAAATCAAAATAGTCGTTGATGAGGTTAGCGTCTATTTGCATGACAAAGGCAAAGAGAAAACAAAGCAGCGCGGCTATCCATTGAAAGCCTGCCATCGCGTCATGCCATGCCATTGCCGCCCCTATCATGACAGGGACTGACGCACCCGATAGAGTTTTGGGTCTTGCGGCCAAGAACCATGCTTTTGCGGAATTTGTTTTTACCTGTTCCATCAAGGCTTCTTAGTTAAAGAAATTCCAGCTTACTCCGAAACGGAAAATACGTTCGTTAAGAGGATAATGTGGGGTAAGGAAATATTCCTTGTTACCCATACCTGAGTTGACATGGCTGAACATCACGAAAAAGCGTGTGTGCTTAATATGGAAATTGAGATAGGCGTTGATGAGAGGATAGCCACCCGTCTCTACATTGTTCTCGCCATTGCCTTGGGTGGTGTACACACCCATTAAAGGAGAATATTCAGGAGCCTCGTATTTTGTGAAATAGCGCGCGTCCGCGCCAAAGTCACATTGCAATACCCTTGCTATTTTGAAGCGCAGGAAAAGATTGGTATAGACGTTCAGCGTGGGGAGCGGCAATACGGAGTTGTCACTGCTGCGCTGGTAAGTAAGCACGTTTTGCCAATTGAGGATGCCTAGCTTGAAGTCTTGAGTGAGCTGGGCGGTCAACACGTTGATGCCACTACCATGCTGCATGGGTACCACATTAAGTCCCGTGCGCACGCCATCAGTGTTGGTATAGGTTTGCAAGAAATAAGCGTAGTTCTTGATTTGGTCTACAGCTACCCGTAAAGATGTCTTGGTTTTGGGAAAATTCAATGTTCCCATGATACGAGTATGGAAAACACGATCCATCTCCACGTCATCCCACCAAAGATGTTTGGCATGGTAATTACTGAAATAGAAGGAAGGTGCCTCGTTGTGTATGAAAGCGTTGACCGCTAATTGCATCGTATCTCCAAGAAATGGGAAATTGAGATCACCCGTGGCATCTATAGTGAAGTCTCCCGCGTCATCGCCAGCCACCCCCACTTTTCCTATTATATTATAGTGTAACCACTTGCCTTGCTGCTTGCTGAGTTGTCCTCCCACAAATATACTGTTTTCATTATAAGAGGTTTTCCCTCCATCCAGCTCTGGCAATTCAAAATGTTTCAATGTATGCTGCGCAAAGGCCTTGATGCCTGCCTTGGCGTATTTGTTGAATCCCTCTAGCAATGCCAAGGCTACAGTGTTCTTCAACTCATAGTGGCGAGTGCGATCGTAGATAGAGTCGCCCAACAACGGTCCTATCTGTCCATAATCATTCAGATAATAGTCAGTTGGCGTTTGGTACGCCTGGTAAATACGAGTGTAGTTATTGAACTCCGCTGTATGAATAAAACTCGTTACTGGCACATATTCCGTTTTCATCCACATCGTGTCCTCAGCGGCCTTCTGTTCCTCTGCCAGCAGACTATCCGCAACTTTTGTGCTCGTCACGGCAATGCGTTCAGCAGGAGCCCCGCCTTCCACTGGCTCGTCTCCAACTATCTTAGCGTCGTCAGGTCGTCCCGCAAAGGTAGGTTTTCCATCAAAAGCCTCCTCGTCGAAGTCATCTCCCATCCTTCTGCGAGCCTCCTCTTTTTCCTTCAATGCCTCATTTTCCTTCTCGGACTCAATGGCGAATTTCCTTGCCTTGATTTCCTCCTCTGTCATCTTCACCTTGCGCCTAAAACCCAAGCTGTAACGATGTGTGAAAAAGATGTGTTGATTATCGTTGCGATTCCAGTTCTGTTCCAATACCGTAGGAATTTCATCCGTGGAAAATGACTCATTGAACATCTCTGGATGCGTGATATAATTATCATCCGTGATACCTCCACTCTCTGTCACTTTCTGGTGAAGCGTGGAGAAAAGCAGGTGTGCCTGATACCTGTCTCCCAAATAAGAGCCCCAGAAACTATACTTGAAATGGGAAGTGCTTTGATTGGCGTAGTAACCGCGGCCATAGAGGTAGTCAAACTTAAATCCCACACCTATCCGCTTACCTGCGTTAATGGCAAAAAGGGCGTGGAAATCATCCTCACCGTTGGTTCTGTTGCCCGCACTATTTAGCGTTACGTTTGTAATGGGAGAATAGGTATTGGTAAAGAGGTGGCTTTCCACTGGCGTGACCACAAAATTGTAAGGGTCAACAAAGATAAAATCGCCCCCTACTCCACTTTGGTCTATAAATAGCCGATTCATGCGCGGAGCTCCCAAGTTACCGGTAGTATTATATTCTCCCCGCAGTCCTGAAGTGAAAGTAGTGTTTTGATACATGTGGGACAACGTGTCCACCACTGCGGGAGTCCTGTCTCCAAATAGCGGATCCACATTCCACCCAAATACGCCTTTGGGTATTTCCTTGTTACTGCCTAGTGAGTCATTGCGCATCCTACGCTGGTCTGCGGTGGTGATGACTCCATTTTCATCAACTTGATTAAATCCCTGGTTGCTGTCCAGATTGTTAAAATCCACCTGCGCCTTGGCACTGGAAATGCCAAGAGCCAGGCAGATCATTATAAAAAATCTCTTCATTTACTTATGGAATAATCGGATGGCTACCTCAGCTATCTTTACCACTACGCCCACGAGCAAAATGACATAGGCGGCAGTGTGCCATTCCGTAGACATATAGAGGGCAACGCCTCCTATCGCCAACAACATGAAGGCAATGTTCAAGATGTTGCGCACCTTAAACATAGAATCTTCCTTGGTGTATGAAATAAGCCTGCGCTGCCTATGCCTTGGTCTTACGGCATATCCCTGGTGCGCGGCTTGTTCCTCCACCTTCACTTCTTGATTTTCCTCAGGTTTCATTCTGGCTTTTGATTATTGCACGACAGCCGTGATGTCATTGAATATTTGGTTCTTGCGATCAATGGTTCCCTTGCGGAACTTGCCATATATACGAGCCAAGTCTGTCTTCTTTCTGTTCAATCCATACTTATCCGTGATAATTTCCTCGGCGGGAAGGTCAAATCCTGTCTTGCGACCAGGCTCGTAATTGTATCTGATACGCCCCAGCGTCACGTTGAGATGATTATCCTTGGCAGTTGCCACCAATTGATATTCGAACTCAGAACGGTCAAGATTGAAGAAGTTGTCACGGAACACCATCCATTCTTTCAACACGCAAACTATAACGCCTTCCTCTTTGTTTACCAAGACAATGCGGCTCGTCTCGTCTACTTGGTGGCTATCTTGTGTCAAGGTATCAAGATAAGCATAAGCCAAGTCGTAGAGTTGAGCAGCGGACTTGCCCGAGACATCCAAATCCAAAGAGAACTCCACTTTTCCCTCTCCATTCACAGGCACAGCCCCTTCCAGATAGATAGGGTCTTCCTTAAGTTCCCTGCCGTCCTTGGCAATGTAAACTTTAGCGTTTTCTTTCCTTGTAACGTCCGTCTTCTTTCGAGGAGTCTGCGTGGGAGCAGTCCAACCAGAGTTCGTGGTGGCAGGGGTTTCCGCCTTTATCTTATCCGCCTCAGCTTTTATCCGCTCAGCCTCCGCTTTCACGCGGGCGGCCTGTTCCTCTATCTGTTGTTTTTGCTTTTCCACCTCGGCTTGCTGCTCCTCCGCCTTTGCCTTGGCCTCTTGAGCCTTGGCCAGCGCCTCTTGAGCCTCCTTCAGTTGTTTTTGGGCTTGTTCCAGTTGCTGTTCAGGTGTAAGTACTTCTTGCGCCGCACACATCATGGGCAACGCAAGCATCATAGCAATGATCAGTTTTTTCATAATATATACATTTTATAATTATCTCACATCCGTATTACATTACTTCCTTCAAGACCTCGGCCTTGAGTCGCTCAGCGTCTTTTCTGATTTTCTCGGCCTCTGCTTTTAGGCGTTCAGCGCCATCCTGCGCCTCTTTCCTCAACTGTTCGGCTTTTTCTTGCATTTTGACCTTAAACCGCTCAGTGTCTTTCCGCATCTCTTGTTGTAATCTTTGCATTTCGGCTTTATGTTGTTCCATGCCTTCCATGTTGTTCTTTTCCTGGGCTGCTTCAAGCTTATCGGCTTCAGCCTCCATCAGAGCTTCACGTCTTTCCATCTCCGCCTCAAACTTGGCGGCCTCAGCTTCTAACGCTGCCCCCTTTCTCTCCAATTCCACCTCCAGTTGAGCGGCTTGTATCTCCAATTGAGCTTCCTTTCGCTCCATCTCTGCCTCAACCTTAGCGGCCATCGCTTCCAATTCAGCCTCCTTCTTTTCCGCCTCCGCTTCTAACTTGGCGGCCTCTTGAGCCGCGCACATCATGGGCAACGCGAGCATTATGGCTACAACAAATTGTTTCATATGATAAGTTATTTATCAATAATACTACCCTCTTACGGGAAAGACAATCTCACCCTTTCAAGTTAAGATATGCTTTGCAAAGATATACAAAATAAACGATAGTCGGGAATGGTGATAAGGGGATTTTGTTTCGTTAACAGACATTAACCCTTATCGCTACCCCGCTCCATGCGCCACAAAGAAAATTTGACTATGAGCAAAGGCATCACTTTTCCTCCAACATCCCTTGCAAACGGATAATCTCGTCCCGGTATTGAGCGGCCTGAAGGAAATCCAAGTCCTTGGCGGCTTGTTTCATCAGTTGGGTGGTGTTCTCTATGCTCTTACGCAACTCTTCCTTGCTCATGCGCTTGATAATGGGATCCGCGGCAAAGGCACCCTCTTGTTCCACGAAAGCCTTTGGCTCATAAGTTTTTGGTTGCTTGGCGGTTTCCTGCTTAGCCGTGGGCAGGGCGGACGTGATAGCCTTGACTATCTGGCGGGGCGTGATATGATGTTCCTCGTTGTACTTCAACTGTATCATGCGCCGCCTAGAGGTCTCATCAATCGTTTGCTGCATGCTCTCGGTGATGGTGTCAGCGTACATGATGACCTTGCCATGTACATTTCTCGCGGCTCTTCCCACCGTCTGGGTCAAACTGCGATGACTTCTCAGGAAGCCTTCCTTGTCCGCATCCAAGATAGCCACCAGCGAGACTTCGGGCAAATCCAGTCCCTCACGCAGCAGATTGACGCCCACCAATACATCATAGACTCCCGAGCGCAAGTCCGCCATAATCTTCACGCGGTCTAGTGTAGCCACATCGCTATGAATATAAGCCGCTTTCACGTCATGGTTCAACAAAAACTCAGTCAATTCTTCCGCCATTCTTTTCGTTAGTGTAGTGATGAGCACACGCTCGTCTGCCCTCACTCGAGCCAGTATCTCGTCGAGCAAATCATCTATTTGGTTCTCACTGGGACGTACCTCTATCTCTGGGTCCAACAAGCCCGTGGGACGAATCAACTGCTCCACCACAACGCCTTCTGCCTCGTTCAGCTCATATTCCGCTGGCGTGGCGCTGACATAAATGACTTGGTGTATCATGTCGTGAAATTCCTCAAAGCGCAAGGGTCTGTTGTCAAACGCCGCGGGCAAACGGAAACCATACTCCACCAGGTTCTGTTTCCTAGCCCGGTCGCCGCCATACATGGCTCTGATTTGTGGAACGCTCACGTGGCTTTCGTCAATGAAGAGCAGGTAATCCTTTGGGAAAAAGTCCAAGAGACAATAAGGCCTCTCCCCCGCTTCCCTCCCGTCGAAGTAACGGGAATAATTCTCTATGCCCGCGCAGTGGCCCAACTCCTTGATCATCTCGATATCATATTCCACTCGCTCCTTGATGCGTTGCGCCTTGATATTGTCGCCCAGCTCTTGGAAATAGGCCACCTGTTTCACCAAGTCGTCCTGTATCATGCGAATAGCCTTGTTGGTCTGTTCTTGCGAGGTAACAAAAAGGTTGGCGGGATATATGTAGTATTCCTCCATGGACTCCAAGCGATGGTACGTCTGGCCGTCAAGCGACTCGATGGAGTCTATCTCGTCATCCCACCATGTCACGCGGATAACCTCGTCGCTGTAGGGAAGAAACACGTCTACAGTATCTCCCTTGACCCGGAAATTGCCCCGTTGCGGGTCAATATCGTTCCTCACGTAGAGGGCGGCCACCAACTGGCGCAGGAACTCATTGCGGTCAAGGCGTTCTCCCCGTCTTACTCTTATGATACTTTGCTCTAGCGAAACAGGTCCGCCCATACCATAAATACAAGAGACGGAAGATACAACAATGACATCTTTTCTTCCTGACAGCAAGGCGGTTACGGCTTGCAAGCGCAGTTTGTCTATCTCCTCGTTGATAGCAAGGTCTTTCTCTATATAGGTATCCGTGGTGGGCAAATAAGCCTCGGGCTGGTAATAGTCATAGTAAGAGACATAGTAAGAGACGGCATTGTGGGGAAAGAAGCCTCTCATCTCCTCGTAAAGCTGGGCGGCCAGCGTCTTGTTGTGGCTCAAGATCAAAGTGGGCTTGCCCACATTGGCGATAACATTGGCCATAGTAAACGTCTTGCCTGAACCCGTAACGCCCAGCAACACCTGGGCGGGGTCTCCCCTCATCACGCCTTCCGTCAGTTGGCGGATAGCCTCAGGCTGGTCGCCGGTAGGCTTGTACTGAGAAGTGATTTGAAAACCCATGATGCCTTGCTTACCTTAATTGAATGCAAAAATAAGAAAAACGAACGGATAGCGAACCAGGGAAAACGTTATAAAGGCTAATAAAATGCCAAAAAGTGTATAAATTTCTTGGTCATGCGCTGAATAATCCGTAAATTCGCGCTCAAAGAAGTACACACGTATGAAGAAATATCTTATCGCCGCATGCAGCGCCCTGTTACTCTTCGCGAGTTGCGCGCAGGAATTCAACAACGTATACAAGTCTAACGACTATCTTTATAAGTACGAGTACGCCAAGGAAGCTTTCGCCAACGGAAAGTATAACAAGGCCATCACCATACTCCAGTCTATCGTCACGCAGCAGAAAGGCACCAAGGACGCTGAAGACTGTCTCTACATGCTTGCCATGTCGGAGTACATGATACGCGACTACGCCACTGCCTCTGAGTATTTCAAGAAGTATTACCAGTCCTATCCCAAGGGCGTTTACGCCGAGCAGGCCGAGTTCTACGTGGGCGAAAGCCTCTATATGAGCACGCCCGAGCCTCGACTCGACCAAACTCCTACCTATTCAGCCATCGCGGCCTACCAGGAGTACCTGGATTTATATCCCGAAGGTTCACTGAAAGAGAAAGCGCAATCCCGCCTTTTCGAACTGCAAGACAAACTGGTGGAAAAGGAATACCTGTCCGCCAAACTGTATTACGACTTGGGTGACTACTTCGGCAACTGCACCAACGGCGGCAACAACTACCAGGCGTGTGTCGTCACGGCGCAAAACGCCGTAAACGACTATCCTTACAGCAGCAAGCGAGAGGAGTTCTACATACTGATCATGAAGAGCAAGTATGAGTTGGCACGCATGAGCGTGGAGTCCAAGCAATTGGAAAGATACCAGGACGCGGAGGATGAGTGCTACGGATTTATCAACGAGTTCCCTGATTCCCGCGAGCGCGCCACCGCCGAGAAGTATATCGAGAAATGCAAGGAATACATCGCGGCCAATTCTTCTGACGCCGTTTACTAAAAAAGAGAAAAGAAAAGGGGTTACACACATTATTAATATATAGCATCTATTATACACATCATGGACTACAAGAAATCTAAAGCACCCATCAACACGGTCACTCGCAACATCATGGACCTTTGTGACCAAACAGGTAACATCTACGAAAGCATTGCCATCATCGCCAAGCGAAGCAACCAGATCACGACGGAAATCAAGCAAGACCTCAACAAAAAGCTGGCCGAGTTCGCTTCCTATAACGACTCGCTGGACGAGGTGTTCGAGAACAGGGAGCAGATAGAGATTTCCCGCTACTATGAGAAGCTGCCCAAGCCCACCCTTATCGCCACGGAGGAATTCATGGAGGGCAACATCTACTGGCGTGACCCTGCTAACGACAAGGTGGAAGAGCAATGATACAGCGCAAGCAAAGCCTTTTCCTTTTGGGAGCGGTCATTGCCATCGTGGCATGCCTGTTCTTCCCGCTCATCGCGGTGGAACCCGCGGCCATGGGCTCGGAGACGCTCGTTTTCAACCTTGGGGTAAGAGACACCAATGGCATCATATCGTTCCTCAGTTGGCCGCTGTTTACCTCGTTGTCCATCGCGGCTGTCATCTCGCTGGCCACCATATTCCTCTACAGGAACCGCAAACTTCAGATGCGCCTCTGTTTGTGGGCGATGGGCTTCGAGTTGATATGGCATGTCTACCTCGCCCTATTTTTCCTGGGCGTCATCAACTTGCCAACTGATGGAGGCCACATGCGCTTGTGCTTCGCCGCATGCCTGCCATTGGTATCCATCATCTTGCTCCTCATGGCCCGCAAAGGCATAAGCGACGACGAGAAACTAGTGAAAGCGGCAGACCGCATCCGATAACAAAGACCGTAAAACCATACGAAAGCTCCCTGTGGAAGCGTGCCCAAAAGCACTCCCACAGGGAGTTTTCGTTTTTATCGCCCCCTATCCTTCCTCACGTCATGACAAGTTCCTGAACCCCAACTGGCAAGCAAGGTGGGAAATTAACTTGTTTTGCCGAGGAAAACAAGTTAATTTGCTGAGGAAAATAAGTTAAATTGCCAGGGAAAACAAGTTAAATTGCTGGGGAAAATAACTTATATTGAAATGACAAACAACATGGACTGAAAGAAACAACGCCATGACACGATAAAAAGGGAAACTCACATTACCCTCAATGAACATCGCAAAAAACAGACAGAGTGGCAACGCCAACCTACTAATAGTCGCTAAACATGCGTGAAGTAATGTTAAATATCGGGCAGGATGGTAAACTTTTCGGGAAGTTGTTGCGTCAAATGGCAAACAAAACAAGAAACAGACCAAGAGAGCAAAAACAAAAGACGAAAACAAACCATCTAAGAATAGGTAACATGAAGAAAACATTCGTATCCATGGCCATGGGCCTTGCGCTACTTTGTGTGCCATCCTTGACACAGGCAAGGCAATGGACATTGCAAGAATGCGTAGACTACGCGTTGCAAAACAACATCACCATCCAGAAATCCAGGCTGACCAAGCAAAGTTCCCACGAGGACGTGCTGCAATCGAAAGCGGCATTATTTCCCTCGCTGAACTTCTCCACCAACCAAAGTGTCAGCTACACGCCGTGGGTGGCAAGCGGCATCAGCACCGACGGATACTCCCGCAGTTCCATCGACAAGGTATACTACAACGGCTCATACGGCATCAACGCCAACTGGACTGTATGGAACGGCAACCAAAACCGCAACACCATCAAGCTGAACAAGCTGGCTGAGCAAAAGGCCGAACTGGACTCCGCCACCCAGGCACAAAGCATACAGGAGCAAATCGCGCAGCTCTACGTGCAGATACTCTACTCCACCGAGGCTGTGAAAGTAAACAAGGAGAGCCTGGAGACCAGCCAAAAGAACGAGGAAAGAGGCAAGATGATGTATGAGGTGGGCAAGATGAGCAAAGCCGACGTTGCCCAACTGACTGCGCAGAGAGCGCAAGACGAATACAACGTAGTATCTGCCGAAAGCCAGGTGAAGAACTACAAGCGGCAACTGAAGGAGTTGTTGCAAATCACCAACGATGACGATTTCGACATAGCCACGCCCAGCAGCACGGACGAAATGGCACTCCGCGAGATACCAACCATGCAAGGCGTATATGCGGCCGCCCTGGACAACAGACCCGAAATAAAGGCATACCTGAACACGATAGAGCAAAGCGACCTGAACATCAAGATAGCCAAGGCCGGCAGACTGCCAAGTCTGAGCATGAACGCGGGGCTTAGCACCAGCACCACCTCTATGAACGACAAGACATGGGGCACGCAGTTGAAGACCAATTTCTCCGCTGGCGCGGGATTTACCATCAGCATCCCCATCTTCGACAACAGGCAGACCAAGACCTCCATCAACAAGGCCATGATACAAAAACAAAGCAGCATGCTGGACTTGCAGAACCAGCAAACCGCGCTCTACTCAACAATAGAGAACTACTGGCTGCAAGCCAACACGAGCCAGAGCCAGTTCAAGGCCGCCAAGCAAAGCACGGAAAGCGCCAAGGCCAGCTATAAATTGCTGAGCGAGCAATTCCAGCTGGGACTGAAGAACATAGTGGAACTGATGACTGGAAAGGACAACCTGATACAGGCACAGCAAAACGAGCTGCAAGCCAAGTATCTCACCATCCTGAACATCGATATGCTGAATTTCTATCAAACAGGAAAACTGAGATAAATCTCATTACATAAAATAAATATATGAAAAGGATAAGCAAGATTTGGTATGTGGTAGGGGTCATCATCCTTATCGCCGTAGTGTCATGGCTGTGGCCAGACAGCAAGAAAAAAGAAGAAGTCAGTTTCGTAACCGAGAAAGTGGCACCCGCCAACATACAGAACTCGATTACCGCAACTGGCAGTATCGAACCCGTGACCGAGGTCACCGTAGGTACACAGGTATCTGGCATCATCAGCAAGATATACGTGGACTACAACAGCGAAGTGAAAAAAGGGCAGGTTATCGCCGAGTTGGACAAGACCAACCTCATCAGCACATTGAACACGGCCAAGGCCAACCTGAACAACGCGGAGAGCACTTTGAACTACCAAACCGCCAACTACAAGCGTTACAAGGAACTCTATGACAAAGGACTGGTGAGCGCGGACGAGTATGAGAACGCCCTTCTCACCTACAAGCAAGCCAAAGAGCAAGTGATTAGCGCCAAGGAGAGCGTTCAAACAGCGCAGACAAACTTGGGCTACGCTACTATCACCGCGCCCATAGACGGCGTGATACTGGGTAAAGCCGTGGAAGAAGGACAGACCGTGGCAGCCAGCTACAACACGCCAGAACTCTTCACCGTGGCCAAAGACCTGAAAGACATGCAGGTAGTAGCCGACGTGGACGAAGCTGACATAGGCAACGTGACCGAGGGAGCCAGGGTAACCTTCACCGTGGACGCTTTCCCCAATGACACCTTCAGCGGAACCGTGACACAAGTAAGGCAGGAAGCCACGGAGACGGATAACGTAGTGACTTATGAAGTGGTAATCAGTGCCCGCAACGACGATTTGAAACTGAAACCTGGACTTACGGCAAACGTCACCATCTACACCACTGAAATGCAGGGCGTATTAAGCGTATCCAACAAGGCCTTGCGCTTCACGCCCGTAAAGGAGACCGTGGGTAACAAGAAAATCGTAGACTGCAACGGCACGTCAAAGGTGTGGACACTGGAAGGCGACAAACTCGTGGCCCACGCTGTGAAGATAGGCATGACTGATGGCACGCACACGCAAATCATCAGCGGCGTAAAGGAAGGACAAACCATCATCACTGAATTGGAAGTGACCACTGAAGGCGGAGAGGGAATGGAACCACAGGAAAGCGGTGAACGCAGTCCCTTCGCTCCTGGCCCACCTGACAAAAAGGACAAGAAGAAGTAAGGCCATGGAAACGAACGAAAAGAAAGTAGTCATCGAGTTGCAGAACGTTACCAGGGAATTCCTGGTGGGTGATGAGGTAGTACATGCCTTGCGGGGAGTCTCGTTCAAGATACACGAGGGCGAATTCGTTACCATCATGGGCAAGTCAGGCTCTGGAAAGTCCACTTTGCTGAACCAGCTGGGATGCCTGGATACACCCACAAAAGGAGAATACTACCTGGACGGCATCTCGGTGAGGAAAATGAGCAAGTCACAAAGAGCCGTGCTCCGCAACAGGAAGATAGGCTTCATATTCCAGAACTACAACCTGCTGCCCAAGACCACCAGCGTGGAAAACGTGGAATTACCCTTGATGTATAACCCCGCCATATCAAGCAAGGAGAGAACGCGGCGAGCCATCGACGCGTTGGAAGCCGTAGGGCTGGGCGAGAGACTTTACCACAAGAGCAACCAAATGTCTGGAGGACAGATGCAACGCGTGGCCATAGCGCGGGCGTTGGTTAACAACCCTGCCGTGATATTGGCAGACGAGGCAACCGGAAACCTTGACACACGTACCTCATTCGAGATACTGGTGCTCTTCCAGAAACTGCACGCCGAGGGGCGCACCATTATCTTCGTGACCCACAATCCCGACATCGCAAAATACTCCAGCCGCAATATCCAACTGAGAGACGGCAAGGTAATCAGCGATGAATACAACACCAACATCCTCTCGGCCGCCGAGGGTCTGGCGGCTCTACCTGTTAACACTGACGAGTAATGAACTATAGCAACTTATTGAAGATAGCGCTGCGGGCGATAGCGGCCAACAAGATGCGCTCCTTCCTTACTTGCCTGGGCATCATCATAGGTGTGGCCTCTGTCATCACCATGCTTGCCATAGGACAAGGTTCCAAGAGGAGCATACAAGCCAATATCGCCGAGATGGGCTCCAACATGATTATGATAAGCCCGGGAGCCGACATGAGGGGCGGAGTGAGACAGGATCCTTCCGCCATGCAAACGCTGAAGCTGGAAGACTACAACGCCATCAAGGACCAATGCAGTTACGTGAAGGCCGTAAGCCCCACCGTGAACAGCAGCGGACAATTCATCAACGGCAACAACAATACCCAGTCTACCATCTACGGCGTGGACTTAGACTATCTGGAAATACGCCAATTAACCGTAAGCAACGGCGAAATGTTTACCGAAACGGACGTGCGCACCAGCGCCAAGGTATGCGTATTGGGACAAACGGTAGTGGATTACTTGTTTCCTGATGGTTCAGACCCGATAGGCAAGGTTGTACGATTCAACAAAATCCCCTTCCGGGTAGTGGGCGTCCTGAAGAAGAAAGGTTACAACTCTATGGGTATGGACCAAGACAACTTGGCTTTGGCTCCTTACACCACGGTGATGAAGCGCATCTTGGCGCAAACTTACCTGGGCGGTATCAACTGCTCTGCCATCACCGAGGGCGTAACCGACCAGGCAACAGAACAAATCAGCGAGATATTGCGCCGCAATCACAAGCTGAAAGAAGCCACGGACACCTTTGACGGTGACGAGGATGACTTCACCATCCGTTCGCAAGAGGAACTTTCCAGCATGATGAGCAGCACTACCAACATGCTTACCATCCTGTTGGGATGCGTAGCGGGTATTTCCTTGATTGTGGGCGGTATCGGCATCATGAACATTATGTACGTAAGTGTAACCGAACGAACCCGGGAGATAGGCTTGCGCATGAGCGTCGGAGCCAGAGGCATAGACATACTGAACCAGTTCCTGATAGAGGCCATCTTGCTGAGCGTCACAGGTGGTATCATCGGCGTACTGCTGGGCATAGGCTCTTCCTATGCGGTAAACGTCTTGGCCAGGTGGCCTATCTACATACAGCCATGGAGTATCATCATGAGTTTTGCCGTATGTACCTTTACGGGAGTGTTCTTCGGATGGTATCCCGCCAAGAAAGCGGCACGACTAGACCCGATAGAAGCTATCAGATACGAATGATTCTCTCGCCCAGCCAACAAACTAGATAAGTTGGCTGGGCGAATATATCATCATCGTGGCACCATGTTCCAGCAGGAACTCGCGGTCACGAAATCCCCACAACACACTGATGCACGGCATGCCACAATTACGGGCGGTTTGTATATCCACGTCGCTGTCTCCTATGTAGACCGCGGTTTCCTTGTTGGCGTCCAGTTGACGCAAGGCTTCCTCCACGGTATCGGGAGCGGGTTTCTTGCGAATATCCTCTCGCTCTCCTATCGCTACGTCTACCAAACCAGGGAAATAGTACTGGCAAAGTTCCTGGGTAGCGGCATAAAACTTGTTGCTGACTACGGCTATCTTCTTTCCCCTGGCTTTCAGCTCACCCAAAATCTCCGGTATACCATCGTAAGGCGCAGTAGTGTCCTTGCCATGGCGCAGGTAATGGACGCGGAAATCATCCAACACCTCCTCTATCTCGTGCTGTCCCGTTCCTTTTGGCACAGCCCGCTCCATCAGTTTCCTTACGCCATTGCCCACGAAACGTCTCACCTCCTCCACGGTTCTCTCCGGGAACCCATGTTTCAAGAGCGCGTAATTACAACTGGCTGCCAAATCCTCCAGCGTATCAAGCAAAGTCCCGTCGAGGTCGAAAACGTAAGTATCGAAATTGAAAAGCGCGGAAGGCGGTAAAGGCTTGTCACGGAATTCTCCCCCGTTAAGCACGAAGACTCCGCTATTGGTCTGCCTGTCTAGCGTCACCTTCCTATCCTCTCCATGCTCCCAACGCTTGAAAGCCCGCCGCTCCACATCTACCACCACATACTTGTATGACAGCTCTTGGTCTACGGGGAAAGTGTCAATGCACAACATCCACTGCGAGCCGCCTATGCTTTTCATGGGCAAATAACGGTCTACGTTCCACGCTCCCAACACAGGATGATTGCCCACGATAGCAACGGCCTCTCCCTTGGTAAGCCGAGGGGCGTAAATCTTAAACAGCATGGTATGGCTAAACAATGGCATTGAGGGAATGGCTATCTTTGCCCTCGTGTTCTTCTTGAGCACAGGAATCACTCCCTTTCGTTCCATGGGGTCTTCCAACCAAAAATCGGGAAAGGTATAGTTCATGTTCTCGTCAAAGGGATAGCTTCTCACCGCCAAGGGGTCTTCACGACGGAACTCCTTGCCAGAGCCGTCCACTACCTTATAATAATAGGAGATACCTGTATAGCGGTGGCGGCGCTCCTTGACAACAAAAGTCTCACTGGTCCACAGATAACCGTCGGCGGTCTGCATAGGGATATCCTGCCTGCGCTGATATCCGTCAGCACTCACATAAGTAAGGTCTATCACCAACTTCTCTCCCCACTTTGTCTTATAGGGTATGCTAAACTTCAAGTACATAATCCATATTGTGTGTTACTCTTGCAAATATATAAAAAAATTGAAGTACGGCTACAATAAAAGCGAATTAATTTTGCCATTCAACCTTTTTCATATACTTTTGCAGACAAAACCGATAATCATGAAACAGAAAAAGAACAGACGATACGTGTATGGAGCGGCCGCTTGCCTCGTGGCCATCATCGCCTTGGCCGGCCTTTACTTCTTCACGCCCTTCAACAACCAAGATGACACATATTATATATATATAGACCGAGATGACACCATGGACTCCATATACCACAAATTGGAACCCATCGCCTCATCCCACGCCTTGCACGCGATGAACACGCTGATGCGGCACGGCTCATACAAAGATCATGTGCGCACAGGACGCTATGCCATCCGCCCTGGCGAAACCACCTTCACCATCTTCCGCAGAATAAAAAACGGCCTGCAAGAACCAGTCAATCTCACGATTCCCAGTGTTCGGACGCTGGACAGATTGGCCGCTGAGGTATCCAAGCGGTTGATGATGGACAGCACGGAACTCTACAAGGCACTCACCGACAACAAGATTTGCGCCAAGTATGGTTATGACACGGCCACCATAGCAGCCATGTTCATCCCCAACACGTATGACATCTACTGGAACACCACGGTGGATAATTTCCTGGACAGGATGAAAAAAGAGAACGGGAAATTCTGGAACGCCGAAAGACGGCAAAAAGCGAAGGCCATGAAGCTTACCCCTATCGAGGTAACCACGCTGGCCAGCATCATAGACGAAGAGACCGCCAACAACGCGGAGAAACCTATGGTGGCAGGCATGTACTACAACCGGCTAATGCTGCGCGACAATGAGTATCCTCAAGGAATGCCGTTGCAGGCCGATCCAACCATCAAGTTCGCTTGGAAAGACTTTGGCTTGCGCCGCATCTACCACAAGTTGCTCACCATAGACAGCCCCTACAACACCTACAAGTATCCAGGGTTGCCCCCTGGCCCCATCCGCATTCCAAGCATAGCGGGTATAGACGCTGTACTCAACCACGAGAAGCACAATTACCTGTATATGTGCGCCAAGGAGGATTTCAGCGGCACGCACAACTTCGCCCGCACTTATCAAGAACACCTGAGAAACGCGGCACGCTACGCGAAAGCGCTCAACGAGAGGGGTATCAAATAAGAGATACCCCTTTACTTCACGATACCACGCTCCAGATACTCGGCCAAGTTGGTGCGCACTTGCTCACTGGCGCGTTCCACGGCTACCTTCGCCATATCCGCTTCCACCATCAACTTCACCAGTTCCTCAAAAGTAGTCTTGGTGGGATTCCATCCAAGTTCAGCCCTGGCTTTCGTGGGGTCACCCCACAAGTTGACGACATCGGTAGGACGATAGAAATCAGGCGACACCTCCACGAGCACCTTTCCCGTAGCCTTGTCAGTACCTTTCTCGTTGGCTCCCTCACCCTCGAAACGCAATTCTATGCCCGCATAATGGAAAGCCAACTGGCAAAACTCCCTGACGGAGTGCTGCACACCCGTGGCAATCACGAAGTCCTCAGGTTTGTCGTGTTGTAATATAAGCCACATGCACTCCACGTAATCCTTGGCATACCCCCAGTCCCTGAGTGAAGAAAGGTTGCCAAGATAAAGTTTGTCTTGCTTTCCTTGGGCGATGCGGGAAGCCGCCAAAGTTATCTTGCGCGTAACGAAAGTCTCCCCCCTGCGCTCACTCTCATGATTGAACAGGATGCCCGAGCAGCAGAACATGCCATAAGCCTCCCTGTACTCCCTTACAATCCAGTAACCATATTGCTTGGCCACGGCATAGGGGCTATAGGGATGGAAGGGCGTGTTCTCGTTCTGCGGCACCTCTTCCACTTTGCCATACAGCTCGGAAGTGCTGGCCTGGTAGATGCGGCACGTGGAGGAAAGTCCACACTGCCTTACCGCCTCCAACACCCTGAGCACGCCCACCGCGTCTACGTTGGCGGTATACTCAGGCGTATCAAAAGACACTTGCACATGGCTTTGCGCCGCCAGATTGTATATCTCATCGGGCCTTATCTTGCCTATCACCTGCATGACGCTCATGGAATCCCCTAAGTCGGCATAGTGCAAATGAAAATGGGGCATACCCTCCAAATGGGCTATGCGCTCACGAAAGTCCACCGAGGAGCGGCGTATCGTGCCATGCACCTCGTATCCTTTTTCCAGCAAGAACTCCGCCAAGTAAGAACCATCTTGTCCTGTAACGCCTGTAATCAATGCTGTTTTCCTATCCATTGTATTCGATTTCGTTGTTAGCATATTGGTTTATTACGCGAAGATAAGCATTCTTTCTGAAATATCGTCCCCCCAGCTTCTATAATTTCCCCAGAACCAGTGCCAGCCCCAAAAACATCCCCTCTTCTCATGGCAATCCAATGTGTGTTCGATGGCACTCTGCCAGAATGCACCACATAATATATCGTCAAGAATCTCAGCTTACTGGCGAGGGCGCGAGATAACAGGAACAAAACCAAGAGAATATAGTATACTTTTGCATTCCACGACGTGAAATAGCTATTCCACGTCGAGAAACAGCCATTCCACGTCGTGGAATAGCTATTTCACGTCGTGGAACAGACTTTTCTTCTACCTTCTTGAAGTTTATATACTATATGAAAAGGATTTGTAGTAAGTGCTCCAGAGCTCGTTCCCCGTCAAGTTACCGTGCCGCACATCTCATCAAGTGGATATGGTAATTAGATATACGCAAAACATAATTCGTCGAACTCACCTTATATTACAATCATTAGTGTCCCGTTAAAATGGGACGAGTTAAACGATTAGTCAAAAAGCCCCGGAATCAGGGGATCATTTAGATCTTTGACATCATTGAA